>ENA-OQVM01000372-OQVM01000372.1-marine-metagenome-genome-assembly--contig:-NODE-372-length-71820-cov-17.383982_pt1 | contig 71820 bp, 56 predicted proteins | sample MGYA00237776_ERZ505498 | MGnify/ENA primary metagenome ERZ505498 (study PRJEB26159, sample SAMN06265151) | marine metagenome | isolation source: Helgoland LTER site | place: Germany:Helgoland, sampling... | reverse complement strand
AGTCTCTGCCAGGTCTCCATCGCCTCTCTCGGGGGCTCTAGGGGTCCCAGCCAAATCTGGTGGATAATCTTGGGAATTGCAGCACTATTCGTCATATTAGCTCTATATTTGTTATTGGTATAGCGTGGCCAAAATCATCTAGAAAGTCATTAACTAGAAAGTCATTAACTAACGCCTTACCTATCTATTTAACAATGGCGCAAACATTACAGGCTCTAGTCGGGCAAAAACAGCTAATTCCTGTCACAGATTGATTTTATTGAAAAGTAGCGCAATAAGACTGCAGTCTGTATGTTTTTGGATGCTTTCGCCCCACAGTCTTTAGTCTTTAGTCTTTAGTCTTTAGTCTTTATGTAGCGTCCCTAGTTTAGCTCGGGCGAAGTCAACAATACTTTATTTTTCTCGATGAATTGCTCGCCTAATGGATTTTATGGCTCTATTGACCCGTCAAACAGATGGGCTAGCTAATAAGGCCCCACTTGACGAGCTATCTATTTTACTGCGGTGATCAACATTTTAGTCGCATTAATCAACCCACTAAACCTATTTGGTTAGGGTTCAGCTGAAATTCCGATTAATATTTGTCTCTGAAAAAAACCTATTGAGAGGCTCCAATGGCCGTTAGCTCTGATAATCTCCCGACGACAATCAAGTTTACCGCTGCTACCGCGGTGTTGTCCCTCAGCTTGGCGTGTAGCGCTAACGAAACTGCGGTTAGTCCTGTTAATGCCAGCAAATGGTTTCACCAAACTCAGCTGCCCAATGGTCATTCATGGTTTAGTAATGAGCAGCAGCATTACACGAACCGGATCACCAATGCCTATGTCAGCGACGGCACCTTAAAAATCGTTGCAAAAAAAGAAACCTTCACTGATCAGGGTCAAACCAAACAATATACATCGGCGCGGTTAAACTCCAAACTAGCCTTTAAATACGGTCGGGTCGAAGTGCGGGCGAAACTGCCAGCCGGGCCTGGTACCTGGCCAGCAATATGGACATTAGGCAAAAATATCAAAGAGGTTGGTGCCTACTGGCAAACTCAGGGGTACGGCACCACTTCATGGCCGAGCTGCGGTGAGATTGATATCATGGAGCACTGGGGCAGCAGGCCAAACTTTGTGCAAAGCGCAATGCACACCAAATCGAGTTCAGGCGACACAGTGAACAAAGGCGGGCAAACTATTGCTACGGCGACAACAGATTTTCACATATATACAATGGATTGGTCAGCGGAAAGCATCGCCTTCAGCGTCGACAACAAAGTCCATTATCGCTACCAGCCTAGAATAAAGAACTCTCGCACATGGCCGTTTGATAAAGAACAGTATTTGATTCTAAATCTTGCTATTGCGTCGGACATCGATAGCAGCTTTAATGGCGCGAAAATGGAAATAGACTATATAAGAGTCTACACCCCAGATGCGGGCTCGGGGGTCGAACCCGTTTGGTCAGATGAATTCGAGTAAAAAATTATTTCCGTGTTAGATCAATTTAAGTTGAAGCTAACAAGCTCCGTATAAAAAATAAGTCAAATAAATAGCAATCTTTTCCACGAAGGGTATTTATGTCATTTAAGTATAAGACTGTAGTTGCAACTGCAAGATCTCCAATTGTTAGCATACTAGCCTTACTGATATTAGTTTCCTGCGGTGGCGGTGGCGGTGGCGGTGGCGGTGGCGGAGGTTTAAATCAAGACAAAGTCGGCCCAGTCATTTCTATATCTGGGTCAACCACCATTAACCACGAGCAGGGTCAAACTTACAATGATCCAGGCGCCACTGCCAATGATGCCATCGATGGCTCAGTGACAGTAACTACCGACGATCAAGTGGGTACAGCAGCAGGCACCTATACAGTAATCTATTCAGCCCAAGACAGTGCTGGCAATACCTCTACCAGAGAGAGAGAAGTCATTGTGGCCGATACCACTGACCCAATAGTAACTCTTACTGGCGGCGCCTCAGTAAATCATCAGCAAGGAACGACCTACACAGATGCCGGTGCATTGGCAACTGACAATATCGACGGAAGTTTGACGCCAGTCTTAAATGGAACTGTGGGTAGTGGTGCAGGATTATATACCCTTACCTACACCGCAACAGATATCGCTGGCAATTCTGCAGCAGCTACCAGGACAGTGACGGTCACCGCTAACACTAATGGTGACAGTGCTAACATTGTTATCAGTAATGGTGCCGTTGGGTCAGTTTGGGATCTTGGCGTTCAAGCGTTTGATGAGCAGAACCCTGATTACGGATCATGCGCTAATGATGGCGGCAGTGGCTGCCCGAGTCTTAGCTGGACGTTAGAGGTAGACAATGACCGCGGCAATGTGTTGCAGGTCGCTTATACCGCCAATGCTCAGCATGCCGGAGTTTATTTTAAGACTTCAACAGCGCAGAATCTAAGCGCTTACGCCTTAGGAAACTTTATTTTTGATATAAAAGTCATCGACGACGGCACAGATAATCTGCCAAATGGCTTTGACTTCAAAATGGAAAGTAGCAATGCTGAAAAACAAGTCAGTATCGATGATGTGGCCAACTCCACTGTCAATGCAGATGGTCAATGGCAGTCGATCAGCATACCAGTATCTAGCTTAACTAATAATGGCATTAATTTATCCGAGACCACAGTAGCCATGAATCTGTTTCCGGCCTATCAAACCGGAGAAAACTTGGTTTTTCAGCTTGATAATGCAAGATTTGAACTCGTTGAGGGGGCTAGCGGTGGCGGTGACAATAACAACGTCAGTGCTATAGATACTTCTAAATGGTTTCATCAAACCCAGCTTCCTAATGGCAACTCCTGGTATAACAACGAGCAGCAGCATTACACCAATCGTATAGAAAATACCTACGTGAGCGATGGAACCCTTAAAATTGTCGCCACCAAAGAGTCGTTTACAGATCAAGGCGTTACCAAACAATACACATCGGCCAGATTAAACTCTAAATATGCCTTCACCTACGGTCGAGTCGAGGTTCGAGCAAAATTACCATCAGGCGCTGGCACCTGGCCTGCTATATGGACGTTAGGCCAAAATATTAGTGAGCCCGGTGCTTACTGGGAGACTCAAGGCTTGGGTACCACCTCTTGGCCAGCCTGCGGTGAAATCGATATTATGGAGCACTGGGGAAACAATCAGAATAATGTGAAGAGCGCGATGCATACCCCATCCAGCTCAGGAGGAACCGTTAATATAGGCGGCCAGTTTATCTCCACTGCCTCATCTCAATTCCATGTTTACAGTATGGAATGGTCGGCGGATGAAATAATCTTTGCCGTTGATGGTAATGAGCATTACAGATATGACCCCGCAGAGAAAAATGCGGCCACATGGCCCTTTGATGCACCCCAATATCTACTGATGAATTTCGCCATAGAAGCCAGTATTGCCAGCAGCTTCAATCAGGATAAGCTGGAAGTGGACTACGTGAGAGTTTACGACCTAGATGCGGCCCCAGAGGATCTACCTGCGTGGCGGGACGAGTTCGACTGAACCCAAGGGAGAAATTATCTAAGAGCCCGTTTAGGTCTTTTCTGACCTAAACGGGCTCCAATCATATTACTGAAGATAGGTGTATGGGCTAACGAAGTTATCGGCAGTAATCCAAGCCTTTCACACATGCAGTCAGGTCATACCCGAGTCTTCCAGCTAGATTACAATAGGATTTAGCCACCTAGAGACTGATTAATCTGATTTAGCGTGGCCAAAGGATCTGCAGACTGCGTAATCGGTCGCCCAATCACCAGATAATCACTGCCGAGGGCAATGGCATCCTCAGGACTGACGATACGACGCTGGTCGTCTTCGGCACTGCCTGGCAAGCGTATTCCTGGTGTCACAAGTTTAAAATCTGCGCCCAAATCAGCCTTTAACGCACTGGCCTCCTGAGCGGAACAGACGACTCCCTGCAAGCCACAGCTCTTAGCCAACCGTGCAAGGTGCAACACTTGCTCAGTCGGGCTGTTAGATATACCCACTTGTTGCAAGTCGGGTTGATCCATACTGGTCAGCACGGTCACAGCAATCAGCAACATATCACTGCCCTTTTGTTCGAGACTATGCTGTGCCGCTTCCATCATACGGCCACCACCGCAGGCATGGACATTGGCCATCCACACACCTAGATCAGCTGCTGCGCTGATTGCATGGGCTGTGGTATTGGGAATATCATGGAATTTCAGGTCGAGGAATACATCAAAATCCCGAGCAACCAAGGCTTTCACCAGCTCAGGGCCCGCCGCGGTAAAAAGTTCTTTACCAACCTTAAGTCTGCACTGAGATGGATCAAGCTGATCCGCTAATGACAAGGCGGCCTGTTGATTATCGAAATCTAGGGCAACAATGACGGGAGAGTTTGAAGGCATAAGTCGGCTAATCCTTTTTGGTGGCGCGAGCCAATTTACGACGATAGGAGGCAATAATTAACGAACTGGCCAGAATGCCTAGCAAGGTTCCCGCCACTAAAAATATAATCAGCCACAGGCCCAGACTAATCTCAGGACTACTAAACATAATGAAGTTAACACCCAGTGGCTGGCTATTTTCCATGGCGAACATAGCGCCAACCAATGCAATAGCAACAACCATCAGAAATTTTATAAACAGCCACAGTGCTCGCACGTTCTTATGCCTCTAGCGTAAATAATTGTGTGGCGTTCATTGTACCCGCTGATAATCTGCGGGACAAAAGATCATCCTATTTTTCTCAACATTAACTCATTGCCGCCGGCGGTGCTAAACTTTATAAAACCCCCTTTTAAGGATGCCTAGCCATGCAATCAACCATTAGAATATTCTCTAAAGTGCTATTAAAAGTACCATTAATAGCTCTGTTTATTATTGCGAGTGCGACGGGCTGCAATGCTCAGTCAGATCAACCCGCTCCACGTAAAGTCATTACCTCAGGTTCCGGGCTGATTCAGGTAGAGCCCAATATGGCCCAACTAACGATGCAGCTGGAAGCCCTTAATAAGGATGGCGGCGCTGCTAAATCTGATGTCGATGGACGGGTAAACATATTTTTAGGGGCGCTAAAAACACTCAATATCGACGAAGCCGATGTCGTTGCCTCCGCATTACAATTAAGTCCCAACTACGAATATCACAACCAAAAACGCCAATTTATAGGCTATCGCGCCTCCCGTACCATCAACCTGACCCTTAATAAACTCGAGCAACTCAATCAGCTGATGGATCTTGCCCTTACATCGGGGATTGATCAAATTGGTCATATAGAGCTCAAGGTCGCCAATGAGCAGCAGTACCAGCAGCAGGCACAGCAGCTAGCCATCGCCGACTCCCAGCAAAAAGCCGCTGCGCTGGCTAAGGCTTACGGCGCGACTTTAGGGCCTATTTTACAGATTGAATATCAGGGCTCAGCGGTGCGCTATCCCCAGCCGAGTTTCGGCATGAAAGCCATGAGTCGAGGCGCAACTATGGAACAGGCTGCGCCAGGCAGATATCTCCATGACAAGATACAGTTTAATGACCATATTAATGTGATCTTTGAGCTGCTCTAGATCCCTGAAAAACGACAGGCATAAAAAAATGCGCCAGGACTGAATCCATGGCGCATTTTTAAATACTTTCTGGCTAACTGCTTACTTTTTAGCAGCACCAAAGCGCTTGTTGAAGCGATCGATTCGACCACCAGTATCAGCGACTTTCTGCTTGCCTGTATAGAACGGGTGACATGCAGAGCAAACATCTAAGTAGATGCCTTGAGCGCGTGTTGAACCGACGGTGATTACGTTGCCGCAGCTGCAAGTAGCTACTAGTTCGTGGTACTTTGGGTGAATCTCATTTTTCATCATATACTCCAATTCGCGAGCCGCCACCCCATGTTGAACTGTTACACTACCCATCAAATGTTAACAATAAGTAGCTCAGTCCACGCAAGGCACGGTAGGCCATGTCTTAAGAGCGCGGATTCTAGCAGAAAATAACTGGGTTACAAAAGGAATTCTCAACTATTTATGGCTGATTTAGCGCCTTTAATTCTTCGCATTGCAGTGCCTTCACCGCTGCGCCGGCTGTTCGATTATCTGGTTCCGGAAGCGATGGCTGAAAATTCCTCTCAGGCCTCCTTGCAACCAGGCTGCCGAGTGACGGTTAACTTTGGTCGTCGGGAAGTTAACGGGTTAATTATTGAGCGAGCTGCTACCAGTGAATTTGCCCTAGATAAACTCAAGCCCATCAGCCAGTTAATCGATTCAGAACCCCTACTGCCCTCCTCTCTGTTTAAGCTCTTTATCTGGGCCTCTAGGTATTATCAACACCCCATTGGCGACGCGCTATTTAGCACCTTGCCGATTCTGTTACGCAAAGGTGAGCTGCCGCCCGCACAGGGCCAGCGCTGTTGGCAACTGAGTACCTTTGGCAAGGGTCTGGGTCCTGATTCTCTAAAGCAGGCCCGCAAACAGCGAGCCTTGGTAGATCTGTTGCAAGCCGAAGGCATAGTGAGCGATGAGCGTCTGGCGGAAACCTTTTCCCGGGCCATCCTCAAACAGCTCGAACAGAAAACATTGATCGAGCCAATATTCCAGGCGCCACCGGCAATAGCCCTTGAGAAATTACTTAAGCAGAATCCACTCAGCCTGTATTCCTCTCAGCAGGTCGCGATGGATGCCATTGATCTGCATAGCTTTAACTGCTCTCTCCTCGATGGTATTACCGGCAGCGGTAAAACTGAGGTTTATCTGCAGTCAATTGAAAAAGTATTGCGCTATGGACGCCAGGCACTGGTACTGATTCCAGAGATCAGCCTGACCCCGCAAACTGAGAAACGCTTTCGCGACCGCTTTAATGTTCCCATCGTAACCCTGCACTCGGGACTCACCGATAAACAGCGATTAAATGCTTGGATGCAGGCACGAGACGGCACTGCTAAAATTATCATGGGCACCCGCTCGGCGATATTTACACCCCTGCAAGCACCAGGGCTAATTATTCTCGATGAAGAGCATGATCAATCGTATAAGCAGCAGGAAGGTTTCAGATATTCAGCCCGAGACCTCGCAGTTATCCGTGCTCAGCAAGAAAACATCCCCATTATTCTCGGCTCCGCAACGCCCTCTTTGGAGTCATTGAATAATTGCCATAAGGGTCGTTATCAGCATCTGATTCTCAGTACCCGAGCGGGCAACGCCGTGCAGCCCGACTGGAAGGTGATCGACCTAAAGACAGAGCGCAGCGACTCCGGTATTGCCGCCACTACATTGACGGCCATTGGCGATACTCTTAAAAATAATCATCAGGTGTTGGTGTTTCTGAACCGCCGCGGTTATGCCCCGGCCATGCTCTGCCATCAATGTGGTTGGACGGCGGAATGTAAGAGCTGTGATTCACGGCTCACCGTACACCGTGCTCGCAGTCGACTTATCTGCCACCATTGCGACTACCAGCAGCGTATTCCCCAGCAATGTCCCTGCTGTCTAAGTCGCCAACTCGTTGCTGCAGGCGAAGGTACCGAACGTAGCGAGGCGTTTTTGCAACGCTGTTTTCCCGGGACTAAAGTATTGCGGGTAGATCGCGATAGCACCCGTAAAAAAGGCGCCATGCAAGAGGTGTTTGATACCGCAGACAGCGGACAGCCTTGCATTTTGATTGGCACCCAGATGCTGGCCAAGGGCCATCATTTTGAGAATGTGACGCTAGTGGCCGTGCTGGATGCAGACAGTGGGCTGTTTAGTCCAGACTTTCGTGGCCATGAGCGTATGGGCCAGTTATTGACCCAGGTCGCCGGTCGCAGTGGCCGGGGTGATGCGCCGGGCCGTGTTTTTGTCCAGACCCATCAACCAGATCATCCCCTACTCGAAATGCTCATCACTCGTGGCTATGGTTATTTTGCCGAACAGTTAATACCTCAGCGGCAGTTAACCCAGTTACCACCCTTCAGGCACATGGCGGTTATCCGTGCAGAGTCCAATCGCGCCGACGAGGCCGAGGCCTTTTTGCGCCTAGCGCGCAAGATAGCCGAGAGCCTAGTGCCCGCCACTCCCGAGCTAAGCTACCTAGGCCCATTGCCTGCCATCATGGAAAAACGTGCGGGGCGCTTCAGGTATCTGTTGCAGGTGGAAGCTGATCAGCGCGGGGCATTGCAGAGCCTACTCTCGGCTGTGGCTGTTCAGCTTGAGAATCACAAAGACTCTCGGCGGGTACGCTGGTCAATTGATGTGGATCCTCAGGAACTTTAAGCGATAAAAATCGCTTCCCAATCAATAAAACCTTTAGCTGACTCATTCATTGGCCTACAATTCCCGAATTACTCAGGACTATGTTTTATGGCGCAAGACTACACAAAAAAATCTGCAACCCGCTACCCCAAGCAAAAAGCTACCGAAGTAAAATCATCACGACCTGCCTTTTTCTCAGGGTTGATTATCGGGGCGCTCTGTATGTATTTTGTGCCTATTATGCTTGAGCCAAAACTCGAAGATCCCAACTCTCCCGTCGAGTCCACAGAAGAATCTAAGCTGTCAGCTCTTAAGTTCGATTTTTATACCCTGCTTAAAGACTCAGAGATTATTGTTCCTGATAGCGGTCAATTTACCAACAGTGAAAGTAAGCCAGAGAAAGATTATGCCTACCTGCTGCAGGTAGGTTCATTTAGAAATCCTCGAGATGCCGAGGGCCTCAAGGTTCAGTTGCTACTGCTAAATCTGTCTGCTGAAATCGAAACGTTTAGCCTGGATACAGGCACCGTGCATCGCGTGCTGGTCGGCCCCTTTGCCAACACGTCAAAGATGGCATCGGCGCAGGTCAAGCTGGCTGAGAACAGAATCAACAGCCTGTTACTAAAGAGAAAGCTCTAAGCCGCCAAGAGAGGCTCGTTATAGATAGGCGTCGTATTCCAGCAGAGTCACGCGACTATCAAACTCCTGCTTTTCTTTACGCTTGCTGAGCGCGAACGTTTTCTGCAACTCAGTGCCAAGGTACTCCCCAATAAAATCGGACTGTTCAAACTTTTCCAGAGCATTCTGCCAAAAATGCGGTAGTTCTGCTTTAACATCCCCAGCATCCCCCACCACTGCCTGTGGCGCAGCCATTTTGTTTTCGATCCCGTAAAGGGCACCCGCTAACATCGCAGCGACTGTTAGATACACATTGGCATCAGCGCCAGCAACACGATGTTCAATTCTTATGGCGCGGTTATCCCCACCCGGAATACGAATAGCCGTGGTGCGGTTTTCGTAACCCCAGTTAGGGGCCAATGGGGCATAGCAGCCAGGGACCATACGTCGATAAGAGTTAATATTGGGAGCAAAAATCGCCATGCTGTCGGCCATGGTTGCCAGACATCCTGCTACTGCATGGCCCAGTAGTTCGGAGCCTGCATCCGTGCCATTATCAAAGACATTCTGGCCATCGGCATCAATCAAACTGAAATGAATATGCATACCATTGCCCACCTGCTCGGCAAAAGGCTTTGCCATAAATGATGCGACTTTGTTGTGACTGCGGGCCACATTGCGAATTGCCCGTTTTAACATACTGCCCTGATCACAGGCGCGCATGGCGCAGTCCTGATGATAGAGGTTTATCTCAAACTGAGACGGACCAAATTCGGTAATCAAGGTGTCGACAGGTAAGTTTTGACGTTTTGCGGCATCGGTAATGGCATCCATTAAGGGTGCCGTCTCACGCATGATGTCCATACCATAGGTCTGACCACCCAGAGCCGGTGAACCATTTAGAGCTCGCTGACTATGCTGAGGCTCGCCGAATTTGTCGCGGTCTAGCTCAAATAGATGAAACTCCATTTCACTGGCAACCACAGGCCGCAGACCCAGCTTAGCGTAGCGATCTAATACAGATTGCAGCACCATTCGCGGATCACCCCCATAAGGTTCATCACCACCAAAACTGCCCATTGAAACTATTACCTGCGCAGTAGGCTTATCCGCCCAGGGCACCCGCGCCAGTGTTTCAGGATCTGCAGTGCAGACACCGTCAGCATCGCCGCTCTCCTGCACCAACTCTTCGAGATCACGACCCCAGGCATCGAGGGAACAGGTATTTTGCGGCATTTTATAACCGCCATTAAACACCTTGGCTATCTGTTCCCGAGGCAGCCATTTACCACGATGGATACCATTGAGGTCATGCAAGATCACTTCGAATATCTCGATATCCGGATTGTCTTGCAAAAATTGATCAAGTGTTTGAGGTTGTGCCATCTGCTGTCTTCTTTCGCTATTTTCTAAACCACATTATCTCATTTTGCGCAGTAATAAAAAGTCATAGCTTAAATCAGCTACCCCTTGAGGGTATTTGGTGAAATACTCGACAGGGCAATATTAGAGTAGTATTTACTCCCTATTAAATAACAATGCGATTGCCTAGATGAATGCTCTAATTGTGCTTTTAATGCTCTTCCTCGTTGGCTGTTCTGAACAGCAAACTCCCCCCGCCGACGCTCTCTTTAGAGGCGGTGTTATCTATACCGCCGATGCCGCTCAGTCCGTCGCCTCGGCTATTGCGATTCGCGACGACAGGGTTGTTTATATTGGCAGCGATGAGTCTGCCGCAGGGTTTATCGGCCCAAACACAGCGATAACCGAGTTGCAGGGAAAGATGATTATTCCCGGCCTCCACGACGTGCATGTGCACCTGCCCGGCATTGTTGAAACCGACAGCTGTGATCTGGCAAGCCTGCCTTTATCCCTTGAGGAGTTAGTACCCCGCCTCAAAACATGTACCGCTGACATACCTCCTGGGGAATGGTTGCTAGTCAATCAATGGTCGTTCACCTGGGGCAACGAACCCTCAGAACGCCTGCCCACGCTCCGTATGGCATTAGATGCGGTTTCCACGGAACACCCGATTGTTTTGTTGGGCAATGATGGCCACCATGGCGCGGCCAATAGTTATGCCCTGCGTCTGGCTACCGATAAAAATGGCGCGCAGATTGGTTTAAGCGCCGCCACATTGGCCAATCAATTTTCCAAGTACAGAGAGCTGGTTGCCACAGATGCCAGTGGTGAACCCAGTGGTGGACTCAACGAAGACGCCCGTAAGCTGGTTAATGTTCCCAGTCTTTGGGGCTATCCCGAAATAGATCTAAGTCTCTACGAGAGAATCGGGCAGCGATTGGCCTCTCTGGGTATTACCTCAGTATTGGATGCCGCACTGACGCCAAAAGAAATCGGCAACTTTGCCGTAATGGCCAAGCAGTCACCCCTTAGCTGGCGGATGACGGCCGCATTTTTTACTGAGTTCGAGGACTATCGGCCACAGCCAGATCAAGCCATTGATGTCGATAAGCTTGTAGCTGACCTACAGGCGGTGCAAAAAAAATACCGCGATATTGAGAATCTTAAAATTGATACCGCGAAGATTTTTGTCGACGGTGTTATAGAAGGAGACCCCTACGCTAACCCACCTACCTTGCCCAATGCCGCGGTGCTCAAAAACTACCGACAGCCACAGTTTGCGAAAGATGTCGACTCCGGACGCATTTCAGTCACAGGCTATGTGGATCCAGGTTCTTCAGACTGTGAGGCCCCGCAAACAAATATCCCTGCCGCACAGTGCGTAAAGAGCAAGGGCATTTTGGAAAAGGAACAGGCATTTATTCATAACTATACCCTGGCCCTTTATGCCGCCGGTATTAATGTGCATAGCCATGCTGTTGGTGATCGCGCGGTGCGAGCTGCCCTAGATGCCTTTGAAGCTGCTCAGATCGCCAGCCCAGATTCACAGGCCACTGTAGCCATTGCCCATGCCCAGCTGGTGCATCCAGATGACATAGAGCGCTTTGCGTCCTTAGCTGTATTTGCTGCCTTTACCTATGCCTGGATCGAACCCGATATCGACTATCTGATGACTGTGTCACCGTTTATCGATCCGATAATGTCTGAGGATGATCTGTTTAATCCAACCGGTTATGCCTACCTAAACAGCTATCCGGTAGCCTCTATTCTGGCCGCCGGCGGCAAGCCAACCGCAGGCAGTGATGCACCGGTTGATACCCGTGATCCGAGACCGTTTTTTAATCTTGAAAAAGCGGTGACCCGACATAATGACCGCACCGGGCACATCTATAATCCCGAACAGCGTATTTCAGTGCGAGACGCCTTGGACGCCTACACCATTAACGGCGCCAGGGCACTGCGCCAGGATCATCTGACGGGCTCATTGGAACTGGGCAAAAAAGCGGACTTTGTGATTTTAAATCATGACCTGCTAGCCCTAGAAACAGAGGGCAATACGACAGAGATTTCTGAGACTCAGGTTATCGCAACCTGGTTTGATGGCCGTGAAATTTATCGCGCAGACTAAATAAAGTTTAGTCTGTGGCCAGATCGCCCAGCGCATTTTTGAGAGGCTGAAGGTCTTTTTCAAAATGCTTCCAATAGGCCACTGCAGATTTATAGATGGGCTGGCGCACCTGTTCTGAGCTGGCGGTATTTACTGCCCGCTCGGTCTCATGAAAACGCAGACATTGCTCTTCCATGGGCAGCGCACAGTAGTCCAGTAACTGACTCACGTTGTGCTCAAGATTATCAACCACCTCTTCATAATTTACCGAATGAATCTTGCCGGGAAATACCCTCTGCCAGTGAGCCATCAATCGAATATAGTCTCGATAGTAGCGACCCAGATCGTCTAGGTCGTAGGCAAAGTACTGCCCCTCTGCCCACAGCTGCTTGAAGCAACCAAAACAGTTATCCATGGGGTGACGAACTGTATTGATGATTTTTGCATTGGGCATAGCCAATAAAATCAGCCCCACATAGAGAAAATTATTAGGCAGTTTATCAATGAAAAAAGGCGCATCTGTCTGCCGATGACGCTGGGCCTGCTGCATAAACTGCTCGCCTATGGCCTGCCAGTTTTCGTGGTTAAGTTCGCTGACTCCAAGTGGGTAGGCCTGGCTGGCCATCAACTGAGGTGGTCTATTCATGCGCTGAGCCAGCCAGGGAATATAGGGCAGCTCTCTGGTGCCTTCGACCTGTGAATGGGAGGCGAGAATCTGTTCCTGTAAGGTAGATCCCGACCGGGGCAGGCCGAGAATAAAGATGGCGGCGTCATCCTCTATGCCCACCGTTCTGTTTTTTTCTACAAACTCAGCACTAAAGGTTTGGATAATATTATCCACCTGCTGAGTGAATTTATCGGCGCTCCAGTCAACCAGTTTTTTCTTGACCAGATTACCCGCAGCATAGGAAGCAAAAGCACCGCACCAATCTTTTCGATGCTCATAGGCCTTACCCAGCGCATAGTTAAAATGCACTGTCTGCTGATCAGTCAGATCACCTGCCGCCAGCACTGCGATCATTTTTTCGACTTCATCATCAGTGAATCTGTAAGTTTTAAGATTGGATAATGACCAGGCAGCTTCGCCATGTTTAGGGTCTAATCTCATGCAACGTTGATAGGTCTCGATAGCATCTTCCTGCTGACCAAAGGTTTTTAGTACCGTGGCCTTTTGTGACAGAGCGGGAACATAGTCGGGCCTCTGCTGTAACACTAGATCGTACTGTTCCAGAGCCTCGGGGAATCGGTTATCTTTGCTGAAGATACTGCCCAGCAACATGCGCCCTTCTGTTTTATCTGGATCGATGCGCAACGCCTGCTGCGCGGCCTCTTCGGCTTCCGTGACCTGATCTTGACGAGACAGTGCCGAGGCCAGCTTTAGCCACCATTTTGGACGTTCGGGCATCTTGCGTATTAGGGATCGGGACAGTTCTTCGGCCCAGCGGGCACGGCCGCTTTCGAGGGCTCGCTCGATTAGAAACTCTTTGGCACCCACATTATCTGGGTCCTGCTTGAGCACCTCGCGACACTGGGTTTCGGCAGCGGCAATATCACCCGCCGTTGCCATTCGATAGGCGGCATAGACCTTTTCTTTTAGGGCCGCCCGCTGCGCATTAATACTATCTAATGCTTCTGATTGATCGGCTTTGCCTAACTGTTTAAGCAGCTGTGCCAGGAGGTTGCTCGGACCCTTTAATTTTCCATCCAGGGCCAGGGCGCGGCGCAGTGAAGATTCAGACTGCGGATATTTTTTCAGGGCGTATTGCACCTTACCCAAATCAGCCCAGGCATGGGCAAAATCATCTGCTATAGCAATGGCTGCTGTAAATCCCTGCTCTGCTTTTATTAGATCACCACGACGCTCCCAGACCTGGGCGCGCAGTCGTAAGGTATTAACCTCACGAGGGTTGATAGCCAGCAGTCGTTCACAGATCTCTTCGCAACGGTCTAGATTGCCTTCGCGCAATGCAGTGAGTGCCTGAAAGAATTGTTGCTGAGGATCCATAATGTTGGCCATCGTTTTTTACAGGTGATAAAAAAGCCGACTATAGCAGCTAAAATAATTCGCTACAGTCGGCTCTTTCGATTACTACTTAATAATACTGCTTACTAACTTAGAACTTAAACCCTACATCTAAACCTATACGGCGCGGCTCAGAGAAACCAAAGTAATGAGGTGCAATGTTCGCCTCGCGTCCAGCAGTTCCCTTGTAATGGAATTCATCATTAATATTGTTAACCCATAGAGTCACAGACCAGTCTTCTGCACTGTCATAACCAATGCGCAGATTATTGGTGGTAAAGCCATCGGTCATCAACGGGTCGAGATTAAATTCACCGAAGGCAACTCCTTTATCCTGATGGAAGGTTTCCCAGGTGATAGCCAGATCACCATTTTCCATGGGCACCGTATAGGTGGCTACCATAGCCCCACTAAACTCAACGGTTCCAGGAATTTGCGCGCCCTGACAGTCAGCGGGCTCGCAGAATCCTGCCGTAGGCTGGGTTAACTCAGTGTCAGCCCAGGAAAGACCCAGATAGATATCGAGGTTATCACTGGGTAATAGGCGCATATCAAACTCGACGCCGTTGCCCTCAGCATCACCCACATTGGCCACACTGTAACGTGAACCTATGTAGTAACCCGACTGCATGCCGTCAAAGGTATATTGATAAATGCTGGCATTAAGCTGCATCTGACCATCCCAAAACTGACCTTTTACACCCAGCTCAATATTGGTGACTTCCTCTTTGTCGAAGCTCTCTGGTGTGCCACCCAAATCTATGGCGTCATCACCATCAACATCATCGAGATCTACATCATCGGGGAACAGGACGAAGAAGGTGTTAAAACCACCTGCCTTGTAACCCGTCGAGTAGTTGATGTAGGTAGAGACATCATCGGTTAGCTGGTAGCTCGCTGCTGTACGCAATGAAGTATTGGTCCAGCTATCACTACCGCGGATAAAATCAGAGGAGAAAAACGGGAATGAATAGAAGAAATAGTTGCGATCTTCGCCGCCAAACTTCTGTCCAAAGTCACGATTATCTTCGGTATAACGAGCACCTACACTGACATCAAGTTTCTCAGACACATGGAAGGTCGCATCACCGTAAACGCCCCAGCCATCATATTCTGCATCAATATCAACACTATCATTGCGAGTACCTACACCCGGATCTGTGTAAGAGGCATCGCCATAGTTGTAGTAGTAATAGGAGCTACAGTCGGTGACCTCGCCTTCAACATAGTCCGGGTCGGCATCGTAATCGACACTGTAAGCAACCGCCAACGTCTGACACATAACATCTTCGTCATAGGTCTGGTTAAAGCGCGTTTGGATTTCTTCTTTATACATCGAAGCACCCACGAACCAGCTAACTGCGTCGGTCTCTTTGTTTATGCGGAATTCCTGACTGAAGTACTTTTGCTCTTGAATCTGGTTGTAGTTAAAGATTTCGCGATCTTCGCCATCAAAATCTTCTAAGTAGTAATAGTTATGGCCACGAACACCGGTTATAGAGGTCAGGCTGTAGTCATTGCCGAGGTCGACTTCGACATTCAGTGTTGCTCCCCAGACTTCACCTTCGTCAATCAGCTTGTCGCTGTCGACATCAGAGCTAAACTGGTTAGGGGCTGCATCTGTGCTGTAAAAAGAGATACCGGTTTCATCAGGGTCAAATACTTGATAGAGGGTTGGCGGGCCTTCGCGATCTTCGTATTCGAGCATTAATGTGCTGGATACTTTGTCATTTTCAAACGCTAACGTATATCGCGCTGCGGTATTTTTAATGGCACCGGCCGCCTTGCCGTCATTGATATTGGTCACCCAGCCGTCTTTTTCTTGGCTGTAGACTGCCAGACGATGGCTAAAGTTTTCATTGATCGGCATATTCATGACGCCGGTAAACTCCATGTAACCATCTTCGCCGATACCGAGATCGATGGAACCAGACTGCTCATCGGTTGGCTTGGCCGTGGTCACTGAAATTGCGCCGGCAGAGGCGTTACGGCCAAACAATGTGCCCTGAGGACCTTTCACCACTTCGACCATTTGCAAATCAAAGAAGCTGGCTAGGGCACCACCGGTGCGACCCAAATAAATACCGTCTTGGTAGACGCCCACTGAAGGTTCGGCACCCACACCAAAATCGTTGGTGCTAATACCGCGAACATTCAGTGAATCAAGAAAGGAATCATCAGTGTCGCCAGAAACCCCAGGCGTTAACAGAGCCAATGCTTTGGCATCAGATATCTGCGCCTTTTCCATAAAATTGCCGGTAAAGGCGGACACACTGATGGGAACATCTTGTAATGATTGCTCACGCTTTTGCGTAGTAACTATAATTTCTTCAATCTGCGCTGCGCTGAGTTGTGCTGCGCTAAGTGTCGCTGCAGCCACCGCTGCTGAAAGTAACGTTTTGCGTACTAATTGAGTTGATTTCATAAATCCCCCGAGAACTTAGTTAAATGGCGTCGTTGCCAATATTTACACTATTAATTATTACCTACAATAGCTCCCATCGCTTGTGAGTCTAGCCTTTGAAAAGATATATACCAAGCACTGAAAGCGAGTTCTTCCCTATTTTCTTCTTATTTTTTGTCCAAACGCATTAAATAAAGCTACTGATACTTTGTTGCTTTGATACTGCCATTCCGGATGCCACTGCACACCTAGTGCCCAGGCATCTTTTTTCCCTTTCGCACTGCGATAACTTGCTGCTTCAATCAGCCCGTCATCGGCAACCGCTTCAATGGCCAAGGAGTCTGCCAGACGATCAATACCCTGACTATGGAGCGAATTAACCTGCCAGCTGCTTTCGTTGGTTAATCGGTGGATCAGCCCCTCTGGGGTAAATTCGACTGTGTGGGCAGGATCATACTGAGCCTCACGATCTTTGCTCTTATCTTCCCGGTGATCATGATAGTTATCAATATCCTGAACCCTCGTGTGCAGGGTTCCACCCAGAGCAACATTCAACTCCTGAAACCCTCGACATAGCGCCAATATTGGCACCGCCTGTTCAATACAGCAGCGAATTAACTGGAGGGTCAAACTGTCACGCTGTGGGTCTTCTAAGGTGCCCTGCTCATGTGCCTGCCCCGCATAATTCTGCGGTTGGATATTGGACGGACTGCCGGGCAAAAATAGACCATCCAATCGACTAACAATATCCTCCACCGAATACAGGGAAGACAGATCGCGGATATCACTACCGTCACCAAACGCAGGGATTAGAAAGGGCATGGCCTGAGCACCATGAGCCAGAGCATGAATATATTTTTCACCCACGGTATGGGCGGAATGTAATCCATATTGGGTCACATCACAGGCAATCCCCACTAGGGGCAATGGCTTATTCATCAAGTGTTATTCATCGAGTGCTATTCATTAAGTGCTATTCATCCATTAAACGTCTCAGGGGTTTAGCGCCAACCCATTTGGGTACCTGTGTCCCCTAGGGTTCTATGGTGAAATAATCGCTCTTTAAAAGCGACTAAAAAATACCCTTTTGGGGTGGTGTTTTTTTACACAGCTTATAGAGCAAATGTTACAGCGGACATTAACCGTAAAGTGATTTTCAGGATCTACTATGACTAGAACAACCGAACAGTGGCAAGCGCTAGATGCTAAAAACCATCTACATCCCTTTACTGACTTTAATAGTTATGCCAAAAAGCCCGGCAGAATTATTAATCGTGCTGAACATATTTATATCTATGATACCGATGGCACAGAGTTTCTGGATGCTATGTCGGGACTCTGGTGTTGCAGTCTAGGCTACAGCCAGCCGGAGATCGCCGCTGCCGTTAATGCCCAGTTTCAGCAACTCCCCTACTACAATAATTTCTTCCAGTGCAGCAATGCGCCGGCAGTAGAGCTGGCCGATCGTTTGGTACAGATGACCCCCGAACAGTTTACCCATGTGTTTTTTACCAACTCCGGCTCTGAGGCCAACGACACTAATATTCGTTTGATTCGCCGTTATTGGGATCTTAAGAATCAACCTAAAAAACGCATTATTCTGGCTCGTACCAATGCCTATCATGGCAGCACCATCGCCGCCGCGAGTCTGGGTGGTTTTAGTTCGGTCCACGGCCAGTTCGAAACCCTGCCCTATGTGCAGCATATTGCCGATCCCAACTGGTATAACAGTGGCGGTGACATGACTGCCGAAGAATTTGGTATCGCCGCTGCCCGTGAGTTGGAAAAACGCATTGATGAACTGGGTGAAGAAAATGTTGCAGCCTTTATAGCCGAGCCTATTCAGGGTGCTGGCGGCGTAATTGTGCCCCCCGACAGCTACTGGCCTGAAGTGAGCCGTATTCTTAAAGAGCGGGATATTCTATTTGTCAGCGATGAAGTGATCTGTGGCTTTGCCCGCACTGGCAACCTGTTTGGCTGTGAGACCTATGGTACCGAACCCGACCTAATGACCTTTGCCAAAGCAGTAACCAATGGTTTTCAGCCCCTCGGTGGCGTGATGGTCAGTGATAAGGTAGCCAGTGTTATCACCAGCAGTGGCGGTGAATTTGGTCATGGCTTTACCTATTCTGGTCACCCTATTGCCTGTGCTGCGGCGCTGGCAACGCTGGATATTATGGAGCGGGACAATATTGTCGACCGTGTCGCCAACAATGTTGGGCCCTATCTGCAAAAGCGCTGGGCCGAGCTCGGCGACCATCCTATTGTTGGCCATACCCGCGGTGTGGGCATGCTGGGGTCTCTCGAGCTAGTGCGCAACAAAGCCACCAAAGAGCGTCTTGAACCTGAGCAGAACTCTGGTGGAATCTGTCGTGAATTCTGTATTGATAATGGTTTGGTGATGCGCGCCGTGGGCGACTCAATGATTATTTCGCCGCAGCTTATTATGAGCCATGAAGAAATTGATACTATGATCGAGCGGGCCACCAAAGCTCTAGATCAAACCGCACAACATTACGCTGTATAAGCGCATATTTATTAAATAGGATTTAAGCAATGGCGACGGATTGGGGAAAATTTAACTGGCAAGATGCCTTTAATCTTGACGATCAACTTAGCAGTGAAGAGCGTATGGTTCGCGATACTGCAGCGGCCTATGCCGAAGAAAAGCTTGCCCCTAGAGTGCGCGACGCTTTTCGTAATGAACATACCGATCGTGACATTTTTAATGAGATGGGTGAACTGGGGTTACTCGGGTCAACCATCGAGGGTTATGGTTGCTCTGGTGTTGGCTATGTCAGCTACGGGCTAATTGCTCGAGAAGTCGAACGTGTGGATTCCGGTTACCGCTCGATGATGAGTGTGCAATCCAGTTTGGTGATGTATCCCATTTATACCTATGGCACAGACGCCCAGCGAGAAAAATATATTCCTAAACTTTCTACAGGAGAGTGGGTTGGCTGCTTTGGATTAACCGAACCCGACGCGGGTTCAGATCCCGGCGGTATGAAAACCCGCGCCAAAACCGTGGACGGTGGCTACCTGATATCCGGCAGTAAAATGTGGATCAGTAATTCTCCCATTGCCGATGTCTTTGTGGTCTGGGCAAAAACCGACGACGGTATTATTCGTGGCTTTATTTTAGATAAGGATATGAAAGGCCTGTCGGCACCTAAGATCGAAGGCAAGCTTGCACTGCGTGCCTCTGTCACCGGCGAAATAGTGATGGACGAAGTGTTTGTTCCAGAAGCAAATCTGCTGCCCAATGTGCAGGGCTTAAAAGGTCCCTTTGGCTGCCTTAATGCTGCCCGCTATGGCATCAGCTGGGGTGCCTTAGGCGCGGCAGAAAGCTGCTGGCATGCAGCCCGTCAGTACTGCATGGATCGCGTGCAGTTCAATCGGCCATTGGCAGCTAATCAACTTATCCAAATGAAGCTGGCCAATATGCAAACAGATATCAGCCTGGGTTTACAGGGTTCACTCCGCGCCGGCAGACTCAAAGAACAGGGTAATCTAGCGCCAGAATTAATCTCTCTATTAAAGCGTAACAACTGTAGCAAGGCCTTAGACATTGCTCGCATGGCCCGAGATATGCACGGCGGCAATGGTATCTCCGATGAATATCCGGTGATGCGCCATATGCTCAACCTTGAGGTGGTCAACACTTACGAGGGCACTGCAGATATCCATGCTCTTATTCTGGGGCGCGCACAAACCGGCATTCCAGCCTTCGGATAAATCTTATGCCGGGACCACTGGTTGGCTATAAAGTATTAGATATGAGCCGCGTTTTGGCTGGCCCCTGGGCCGGTCAACTGCTCGCCGATATGGGCGCAGAAGTCATCAAGATTGAACGCCCAATCGTCGGGGACGACACGCGCCACTGGGGGCCTCCCTACCTCAAAGATAAGGCTGGGAATAACACCGAAGATGCCGCCTATTACTTTTGCGCCAATCGCGGCAAACAATCGGTAACCGTCGATATTACCCAGCCCGACGGCCAGCAGATTATTCGGCAACTGGCGGCTCAGGCAGATGTGCTTATCGAAAACTATAAGGTCGGCGGTCTTAAAAAATATGGCCTCGACTATAGCTCTCTGGCGGCCATTAATCCGCGCCTTGTTTACTGTTCCATTACTGGCTTTGGTCAGACCGGCCCCTATGCCAATCGCCCAGGCTATGACTTTTTGATTCAGGGAATGGGTGGGCTAATGAGTGTTACCGGCGAGCCCACAGATGCTAATGGTCATGGCGGTCCAGTAAGAGCCGGTGTTGCGGTTACGGATTTATTTAGCGGCATGTATGCAGCCAATGCTATTCAGGGCGCATTACTCGAACGACACAGCTCCAATTTGGGCCAGCATATTGATATTGGGTTGCTGGATGTTCAGGCGGCAGTGCTGGCCAATCAGGCGAGTAACTATTTAGTGGGTGGTGATGTGCCCGGCAGAATCGGTAACTCACACCCCAACATTGTTCCCTATCAGGCCTTTGCCACAGCAGACGGACACCTTATTTTAGCCGTAGGTAATGACGTCCAGTTCCAGCGTTTCTGTGAGGTTATTAATCAGCCACAGCTTGCCCAAGATAGTCGCTATGAGAGTAATCGGGCAAGAGTGGAAAACCGTGAGTCGCTCTGCGCCTTGATTAACGAACTTATTAAGACGGCAAACACCAAAGATTGGCTGCAGCGTTTTGAATCGAGCAATGTACCCTGCGGACCTATTAATACTATTGATCAGGTCTTTGCCGATCCACAGATTCTAGCCCGGGGAATGTTGATATCGATGGCGGATACTCGCGGGGGAGAAATTCCGCTGGTGGCCAACCCAATCAATTACAGCCGCTCCACAATTGACTATACCGTGCCACCCCCTGAATTAGGCAGTAGCACGGAGTCAATCCTGGGGGAATACCTTGAATACTCAGCGCTGGACATAGCCGCGCTGCGCAACAAATCTGTTATTTAACTGACAAGCGGCTCTGAACGAGCTTAATCAACCATCTGCATCTTAGGTGTCGGGAAACCATTAAAATCAGAGGCACAGGTGGTGCAGTAAGCACCTAGGTTAGGCATATAAATAATATCTTCGGCCTGGGTGTTAACCGGCAGTCGGTGATCACCCAACACATCGATAGAATCACAGGTGGGTCCAGCCAGGGTCCAGACACCGGCTTCGCCGGTGCGCTGACTAACCATAGTCGCAGGAAAGCTCTGTGATAACTCCATCAAACCACCATAGACACCGGTATCCAGATAGACCCAACGCGCACTATCACGGGTAGCAATGCCCACCACCTGAGTAATCAGGCAGCCTGCAGAGCCCACCAGATAACGACCTGGCTCAGCCATCACCTGAATATGTTCCGGTACAGCGTCCAACTCATGGTTGATCACCGCAGCAATAGCCTCAATGCTAGGTTCCTGACCGGTGAACTGCAACGGATAACCACCCCCGAGATTTAATAACTCAGGGCTAAAGCCATTCTCCGACAGATGGGTAAAAATATTGTTGGCAGCACGAATGCCTTCCACCCAATTATTAATATTGGTGCACTGGGAGCCAACATGAAAGGTAACGCCGCAAAGCTGCATATCCAGCTTTTCACTGATCTCAATAATCGCCTCAACACCCTGTGGACTAGCGCCAAATTTTCCCGCCAATGGCCAGCTTGACCCCTCATTGCTCACTTCAATACGCAGATAGAGCTTGGCATCAGGTTTTATCGCGGCAATCTTCTCAACTTCTTGCGGGGTATCCACGCAGTACCAGACTATGTCATTGGCAGCCGCATGTTTAATGGAGGCTGGGGACTTGATCGGGTTGGAATAAAAAACCGTCTTCATATTGGTGCCCAGTTTAAGCATGGCATCGATCTCGGCGATAGAGGCAACTTCAAAACAGGTGCCTTCCTGTTGGAAAATGCCCAAAATCTCAGGATCAGGATTGGCCTTAACGGCAAAATGCGGACGCACTCTAGGCATAGCGGCTATAAATCGCTGGGCATTAATACGCAGACGTTGCCGAGACACAACCAACACAGGCTCATGGTAATTTTCTGCGTGGGCAGCACTAAACGCTATTTGGTCGCGAGCATCTTGCTCGGCCACTAAGCGGCCCTCAGCTTGGGCAGATGTCGGTAATCGATTTACGGCTAGATCAGTCATTGCACACCTATTATTAGCACTTGTTTTAACTGCTATTTTAAGACCGAATACTGTCACTTTGTATTTACAAACCATTATATATGCGTATTATTACTTATCACTTTGTAACCATATTCGGCAATTTGTCATGAAAAATGAACAGCAGCTCCTAAATCTACTCAAAGAAAACAGCCGTCGCAGCGTGTCTGACCTAGCCAATGAAATGGGTTTAAGTCGCGCTACGGTGCAGCAGAGTATGGAGAGATTGGAGCGCAAAGGCGTAATTCAGGGTTACACAATCAGGATCAACCCACATTACGAGCAGCAGCGGGTTAGCGCCTATATTATGATTTCGGCGGTCGCCAAAAAGACCGCCGATATTGTTCGACAGCTTCATAAGCAGCCACAGTTGGATATGCTCTGCACTATAAGTGGTCAATATGACCTGATGGCTCAGGTCACTGAGTCAACCACTGAGGCGTTGGATATGATTATCGATGAAATCGCTACCCTCGATGGGGTGGAAAAGACCCTTAGCCACATAGTGCTGTCGAGAAAGGTAGATAGATAGCCAAGAGGCTGGTACTTTACCGCCTCTAGCATTCACTCAATAATAAAAACTAAAAACCCTATGAGTAAAACAGTTAAAAAACCCAGCCTACTTGATGCATTAATTCCCGTGATCGTGCTCGTTGGCATGCTCGGCACCCTAGTTTATGTATTCGGTGACGGCTCCGCAGGCCCCAATCAGGTCGCCCTAATGATGGCTGCCGCTGTGGCCGCCATGGTCGGCATCAAAAATGGTTTGAGCTGGAAAGACATAGAACGCAGCATGATCGAAACCATTAGTCTGTCGATGCACGCCATACTGATACTGCTCATGGTTGGTTCATTAATTGGTAGCTGGATACTAGCGGGTACGGTACCCACCATGATCTATTACGGTGTTCAGTTGATGTCACCAGACTACTTCTATGTCACAGCCTGTTTGGTCTGTGCACTGATTGGTTTTAGTATTGGCAGTTCCTGGACCGTAGCAGGTACATTAGGCATCGGCTTGATCAGTATCGCCGCTACGCTCAATTTATCTCTACCTATTAGTGCCGGCGCCATTATTTCTGGTGCCTATTTTGGCGACAAGCTGTCACCGCTTTCCGATACCACCAACCTTGCAGCAGCCGTCACCAGTAACAACCTCTTTGACCATATTCAGCACATGCTGTGGACCACTACCCCCAGTTTTGTTATTGCCCTCATTGTATTTTTTGCACTCGGCTATGGCAGCAGCAACAATGTGGTTGTGGAAGATATCGTTATTCTGCAAAACAACTTGGAGCAGTCATTTTTAATTAGCCCATTGATGCTTGGGCCGTTAGTTCTTTTATTGGTGATGGCCATAAAGAAATTACCCGCCCTATCAACATTGATTTGCGGCACCGTGGCGGGCTGTCTGTTCGCCGTTATTTTCCAGTGGGATGTGGTTATTGCCCTGGCAGCTGATCCAGAGTTGATCGCTGTGGCCGCTATTTTTAAGGGGCTCTTTCAAGCCATGTTCCTTGGCTATGAATCAGTGACCGGTAATGTGGATCTAGACAAACTGCTATCAAAAGGCGGCATGGATAGCATGCTCACCACCGTAGGACTGATTATTAATGCGATGGCCTTCGGTGGGGCTATGTCTCGAACTGGCCTCTTAGAACGCTTAGTTGAAGCTGCTCTTAGCCGCGTGAAATCTGCCGGCGGATTAATTACAGCCACCGTGGGGACCTGCATTGGTACCAATGTTCTGGCCGCCGACCAATATCTGTCCATCGCCATTCCCGGGCAGATGTTTGTAAAATCCTATAAAGAGTACAATTTGAGTCCGCTTAATTTATCGCGAACATTGGAAGATTCCGGCACGTTAACCGGCGCCCTAATACCCTGGAATACGTGCGGTGCCTATATGTCCGCAACCCTTGGGGTCAGTACTATGATGTATGCGCCCTTCGCCTTCTTTAATTTACTCTGTCCCGTAATTGCCATTATTTATGGTTTTTGGCACATTGCCTTACCGGCCCGCGAGACTGAGCAGGACGCCGTAATTACAGACTAATGAGAAAAACACTGACAGGGATGCTAGTCACAATCTTCGTGCTATATGCAAACGCAGCATGGGCAGAGCCACAATTTGATGGCAAGCAGGCCCTAGAGCATATTGTCAGTCAGGTGTCCTTTGGCCCACGGGAGCCGAATAATCCGAGAGCCAAGCAGAAAACCGTCTCATTTATTAAACAAACATTACAGCCCCTTGCCGACCGAATCACCACCCAGCAATTCAGCTACAAAGGGTTGCCTGGCACCAACCTCTGGGCTAGTTTTGACGCTGTACCAGAGGGCAAAGCTCAGCGCATAATGTTAGGAGCCCATTGGGATACACGCCCCCAGGCAGAAAAGGATCGTAACCCTGCACTGCGAAACCAGCCTATCTCCGGTGCCAATGACGGCGCTTCAGGCGTTGCTGTACTGCTCGAACTGGCCCGTGTATTCGCCGCCAACCCGCCACCGGTAACCGTTGATCTGGTGTTTTTTGATTTAGAGGATATGGGTAATATAAACGGTCTCCCCTATTCCATCGGCGCAAGCCAATTTATTACTGCCAACCCCTTTTACCGTCCCAATGCCGGCATCATTGTGGATATGGTCTGCGCTAAAAATCTGTCGATTCCCCGAGAGCAGTATTCTCAATCATTAGCGGGGGAGATTATGGATACGGTCTGGGCGATCGCCAAACAGCAGGACAGCCAAGTATTTAAAGATAGTGCGGGTATCCGTATCATGGATGATCACGTGCCTTTCTTAAGGGCGGGCATTAAAGTGATCGACCTAATTCATTACCCTTTTCCAGATCATTGGCACAGCAGTGCTGATACAGTTGATAAATGCAGTAGCGACAGCTTGCAGCAGGTCGGCGATGTGGTGCAGCAATTTGTAGCCACCTATAAACCCTAAGAGGTGTTTGAACATGAGAAAAATAATTCTATCAGTAGCCCTGAGCACTGCCTTTTTAGTGTCGCTCTCTACTAATGTTAACGCCAATGATTTGGCCGCGTCGATTAAAGCCGATTACCAAAATCGCCTGAGTGCCATGTTCCGAGATTTCCATATCAACCCCGAACTTAGCACCGCAGAATTTAGAACGGCCAAGAAGCTTGCCAAAGCAATGCGCAGTAGCGGCTTTAAGGTTACCGAGGGCGTGGGCGGTACCGGCGTTGTAGCGCTACTGGAAAATGGGCCCGGTCCCTTAGTAATGATGCGCGGCGATATCGATGGCCTGCCTCTCAAGGAAAAATCGGGCCTTGAATATGCCTCCAATGCCATGCAAAAAGACCCTATTACCGGCAATCAGGTTTCAGTGATGCATGCCTGCGGTCACGACGTGCATATCACCAGCCTTATCGGCACCGCCAAACAGATGGCCGAGCGCCTTGATCAGTGGTCCGGTACATTAATGCTAATTGGTCAGCCCGCTGAAGAGCGTCTAATGGGTGCCCGAATCATGATGGAAGACAATCTCTGGGAGCGCTTTGGTACCCCAGACTACGCTCTGGCCTTTCATGTCTCTGCCGGACTGCCTGCAGGACTCGTGAATGTGCAGGAAGGCGCGCCCTTTGCCGGCGCTGATACTGTCGATATTATTGTCCATGGCGTCGGTGCCCATGGTGCCTCCCCCCACGCAGGTAAAGACCCAGTGTTATTGGGCAGTCAGATAGTGGTCGCGCTGCAGACCTTAGTGGCCCGTGAACTGCCCCCAAGGCAGGCCGGGGTGGTCACCGTAGGTTCATTCCATGCTGGCACTAAACACAATATTATTTCCGATCGCGCCCATTTGCAGCTAACTGTGCGCAACACCAACCTTAAAACTCGCGACACCTTGTTAGCCGGTATTGAGCGCATAGCGTTAAACCTTGGCCGCGCTGCTGGTTTGCCAGAAGATAAGTTGCCAGAGGTTATTGTCTCGCCAGAGACTACCCCCCCCACAATCAATAATGACGAGCTGGTGCGCCGCCTGAAAAAGGTGTGGCAAAACGAGTTGGGTGAGAACAATGTGGTATCCATACCCTCTCAGGGAATGGGTGCAGAAGACTTTCCCTATTTCACCACCGATCCCGCCATTGCCAGTGTTTACTTTTCCGTGGGTGGCACTAGCTTGCTAGATCTGGCTGCAGCCAAGGCCGGCGGCCCAGCAATTCCCTCACATCACAGCCCGCTGTTTAAGATCGAACCCCAGCCCGCCGTGATCAGCGGTGTCCATGCGACAGTCACCGCCCTACTCGATTTAATGCCGGTAAATTAGAAGCAATGCTAAGAATAAGTGAAGTAAAACTACCCCTAGATCATACCGATGCTGATTTGTCCCAGGCTATCCTCGAAACACTCAGCATCGGTGCCGAGGATTTATTGCGCTTTAGTATCTTTAAGCGCAGCTATGACGCCCGTAAAAAAAGCCAAATCCTGCTGATCTACCAGCTGGATGTGATGCTGACAGAGACCGCTGAAAAAGCCGTGACTGCCGCCAGTCCGAATCTGCCAAGAGCCGGCACCATAGTAGGCACTAGAGTCGGGGCCAGCCCAGATACTAGCTATAAATTTGCCGCTCAGGTGCCAGATAGCTTCCCCGATGCCAATCAACAGCGTCCCATTATTATTGGCTTTGGTCCCTGCGGGATCTTGGCGGCACTAATACTGGCCCAGATGGGGCTTAAACCTATAGTGGTTGAGCGCGGCCAAGAGGTGCGCCAGCGCACGCAGGACACCTGGGGGTTTTGGCGCAAGCGTAAGCTTAATGCCGAATCTAATGTGCAGTTTGGCGAAGGCGGTGCCGGTACATTCTCAGACGGCAAGTTGTGGAGCCAGGTTAAGGACCGCCGCCATCTGGGCCGTAAAGTATTAAATGAATTTGTGATTGCTGGTGCACCGGAAGAAATTCTGACCGACAGTCGACCCCATATTGGCACCTTTAAGCTGGTTAGCATGGTGGAAAATATGCGTGCCGAGATTATTCGCCTCGGCGGTGAAATTCGTTTTGATCAGCGAGTTGAATCAGTTCTGCGTGATACTGAAGATAAAGATGGAGATAAAGGCCAGATTACTGGCATAACTCTCAGTAATGGCGATACATTACACAGCCGCCACATTATTCTCGCTATAGGCCACAGTGCCCGAGATAGCTTTCAGATGCTGCTAGATCATGGGGTCTATATAGAACCCAAACCCTTCTCTATCGGCTATAGAATCGAACACCCCCAGTCCACTATCGACAAGGCGCGCTTTGGGGCCCAGGCCGGACACCCAGTTTTGGGTGCCGCAGAATACAAGCTCGTGCATCACTGCAAAAGCGGCCGCAGTGTCTACAGTTTTTGCATGTGCCCTGGTGGCACGGTGGTCGCCGCAACCTCCGAAGAAGGCCGAGTAGTCACTAACGGTATGTCGCAATATTCCCGCAATGAGCGCAATGCCAATGCCGCTATTGTGGTGGGTATCGACCCAGAACAAGACTTCCCAGAACATCCATTGGCCGGCATTGATTTACAGCGTGAACTTGAGTCCTTGGCCTACAAACTAGGTGGCGAAAACTACAATGCCCCAGCCCAGCTAGTGGGTGATTTTTTAAAGGACAGACCGTCTACAACATTGGGGTCGGTTACCCCCTCCTACAAACCGGGCATTACATTGGGCGACCTATCCAAAGCACTGCCAGAATTTGCCGTGGCGGCAATCCGAGAAGCTATTCCAGAGTTTGACCGGCAGATAAAAGGTTATGCCATGGCGGATGCCATTTTAACCGGTGTTGAGACACGCACATCAGCGCCAATTTGCATCAAGCGCGACAGAGACTATGAGAGTGTTAATACGCGAGGGTTGTATCCCGCCGGCGAAGGCGCTGGCTATGCAGGCGGCATTCTGTCTGCGGCCATCGACGGCATAAAAGTCGCCGAGGCCCTAGCCTTAGATATTCTTAAAGTACCGCGCGCAGAGAGTTAAGACAAAAATCGACGTTCTTTTGATTGCTGGCATGGCCCATTAGACCAATACGCCATACCTTGCCCGCCAGAGCGCCAAGGCCAGCGCCAATTTCCAAATCAAACTCATTGAGCAAACGACTGCGAACCAATGCATCGTCGACGCCATCGGGAATATAAACCGTATTAAGCTGCGGCAGACGATCCTGTTCAGGCACCAAAAATCCAATACCCATCTCTTCCAGACCGGCCCGCAATGCCAGATGATTCTGCTGGTGCCGAGCCCAGGAATTTCCCAAACCTTCATCCTGAACAATTACCAGTGACTCATGCAAACCATAGAGGCAGTTAACCGGTGCAGTGTGATGATAGGCGCGCTTGCCCTCACCACCCCAGTAGCCCATGACCAGATTTAAATCGAGAAACCAGCTCTGCACCTTAGTGCTGCGCTGTTGAATTTTTTCTGCCGCGCGGGCGTTAAAGCTCACCGGCGATAGTCCTGGAGGAGCCGATAAGCATTTTTGTGAACCGGAATAAATGGCATCAATCTCCCATTCATCGACCAGTAACGGCGAGCCAGTAAGACTGGTCACTGCATCAACGATGGCTAAACAATCATATTTATGGGCTAGCGCAACGAGGGTCTTGGCATCCGACTGAGCGCCAGTAGAGGTCTCTGCATGAACAAAGGCAACCAGGACTGCATCGGGATTTTCTAGCAGCGCAGCCTCAAGCTTCTGGGGGTCAACCACGGTTCCCCAATCATCATAGACCATCACCGCAATACCACCGCAGCGCTCAACATTCTCCTGCATGCGGCCACCAAAAACGCCGTTTTGACAAACAATAACCTTGTCACCCGGCTCTACTAAGTTGGCAAAGCAGCATTCCATACCCGCAGAACCCGGCGCAGAAACCGCGAATGTCAGTTCATTTTTCGTTTGAAAAGCATACTGCAGAAGTGTTTTAACCTCATCCATCATGCCAATGAACGTCGGGTCCATATGCCCCACCGTTGGTCGAGCCATAGCCTGAAGTACGCGCTCACTTACGTCGGAAGGTCCAGGTCCCATAAGTGTGCGGCGCGGCGGATGAAATGAGGTAATGGTCATAATGGCGTCTCTTAGATTATTTGCTATGAATGGTTCGCGTCAGCCACAACACCGCTGGCCTTGAGTTGCTCAATTTGAGCCTCACCCAATCCTAAACTTTGCAGCACTTCATCAGTGTGAGAGCCTATTTCCGGCCCCGGCCATTCTGTGCCCCCGGGAGTGCCTTGCAACTTCGGCATCATGGCGGGAATTTTAAGTGGCTCACCATTAATTTCAACCTGCTCAAATAATTCTCGGTATTTGAAATGGCTATCTTCCATCATGTCCGCAGCATTGTAGACAGGGCCACAGGGCACGCGATTATCTTCCAGAATAAGCATGGCTTCAGAGAGAGGTAGGCTCGCACACCAGCTAGCCAGCACCTGATCAAGCTCGGCCTCGTGAACGACTCGATCAGAATTGGTGGCATATTTAATATCCGTGGCCATATCGGCTCTGCCCACGGCAGTCATCAAGCGGGCAAAGATGGAATCGCCATTGCCGCCAATCACCAAGAATTTACCATCCCCACATTTGTAGGTATTGGTCGGCACGATACCGGTTACCGTGGTTCCCGAGGGTTGGCGAATAACACCAGCGCCATCATATTCGGGAATAACGGCTTCAAGCAGATTAAACATGGATTCGTAGAGCGCCACATCAACCACCTGACCGCCCTCTTTATTATCTTTTATCGCCTCATCTCGCGAACGCAGGGCCATCAGTATGCCAATCACCGCATGGAGTCCCGACACCGTGTCGCCAATACTTAAATTGGGCCGCACTGGCGCTTCCCCCGGGTAGCCATTCACATACCGGAAACCACTGATGGCCTCGCAGGCAGAGGCAAAGCCAGCCTTCTTAGAATAGGGTCCGGTTTGACCATAGCCAGAAATACGCGCATAGATAAGATTGGGGTTATCTGCTCTAAGGCTCTCTGGGTCTAGCCCCCATTCTTCAAGCACACCAGGTCGGAAATTTTCCACGACTATGTCAGCGCTCTTGAGCAGCTGCTTAACGAGGTCGCGCCCCTCTGGGGTCTTAAGATTGAGCGAGATACACTTCTTATTGCGTCCAAGGCTGCGCCACCAAAGCGAGGTACCATCTTTAACCTCACGCCAGTTACGTATCGGGTCGCCACCTGGAGGCTCTACTTTAATAACCTCGGCACCGAAGTATCCAAGCATGCATCCAGCAAAAGGACCGGCCAAAAGCTGACCCAGTTCGATAACTCTCAAGCCTTCTAGAGGTTTGCTCATTAGTATCCCGATATATCGTTGAAATGGCCGAAGATTCTAGCACCTGAAGGTGTAAACTAAGATAAATACCGAGGCAATGTTGAAAAACTCGAAGTAAAACATCATTTTTTGTAGTCAAATCTGTAGTCTTTGTTCATAAAAACAAAATAAATGCGTCTCAAGAGACCCGCCACGGAACCGGCTACAAACTGACGACTCTAAATTTTAGAGTTAATCTAGGAGCTGGTTATGCCCATCAAGCAATATCCATCACAATCGCCCTCAATCTGCAGGGACAGAGTATTTAGAATTTCTGTATTGCTATTGGCAATAACAGCATCGCAATTTTCTTACGCACAATCCATCGCCGAACAAAAGCCTATTTCCGACCCTGTTGTCGACTATATGAACGCCATCGACAATGTTGAAGCTGAGTACAGTGCCTACTCAACAGAGCTATCAGATCTGTATTTAGGCCTTGGAAAATCACTTTATTCCCGAGAAGAGTACGAAAATGCGCGCAAAGCCTTCCAAAGAGGCATGCAAATTGAGCGTGTTAACTATGGCCTCGACAGTTTGTCTCAGGCGCCCTACTTAGTATCCATTGCCGACACCGAAAGTTACCTAGGTAACTGGGACGAATCACAAAAAGCCCTGGAAAACCTGTACACCATTAATACCAAGGCCTATGGCTCAAAAGATGTACGCATGCTGCCGGTGCTGGACCAGTTGTTGGACTGGTACATGGACAGCTACAAAGAGCGCACGCCTAGGGGCGGTTACTCCAACCTAGTTATCTCAGAACGCATTGCCGCACGGATGTACGACATTATCAATACAGATATGCCACTGGACGATCCAGAAGCGCCAGATCGCTACCGACGTTTGGGGTATCTGCAATATTTTATCGCCAACCATATTAAGCAGCATGGAGAGCCCTCAGAATCTGGCCTGAGCATATCCATGGCAGGCTCCTCAGGCCGTCCCAGCGACGCAACCACCTCCCATATGCACTTCCGTCGAGGCAAGCTCGCGCTGGAGAAAGTCATTGAGTCCCTGGTAGAGCAGCCCGACAGCACGGCGATAGATCATGCCCTTGCGATTGCTGAGCTGGGTGACTGGTATCTGGTATTCGGGCAAAGGTCTTCTGCTACCCAGGCCTATCAGCTAGCATCCGATGTATTGGACACCACAGAAGATCCCGCGCAGGCTCGAGCAGAGCTATTTGATGCACCGAGAATGATAGAATTCAGCATGAATAAAGGCAGTCAGGCAACTCAGGCAGATGAAATCGAGGATGCTCAGCTTGAACTGTCCATGATGATATCCACCTACGGCGTGCCCAATGACATCGAAGTGGCTAATCCACCAGAAAGCTTTACTGACAAAGAACTGAGCGATCTGCGCAAAGATGTGCGCAGCAAACGCTTTAGACCAAAGCTCGTTAATGGGCTGGCTGCAGATGCCCCCTACAGCATGACCTACAATCAACCAACACCCCAGGGCTAGCTACTATAGATCGATTAAATAGATCGATTAAATAGATCGGCTAAAATGGGCCGAATAAAATGGAACGACTGACATGGACCTAAAGAAATGGACCAATTAAAAAGCCCCACAGGCCAACCTTCAGTGCTTAGTCTAATAGCAGCGCTAGCTATGGTGTTTTTACTCACCGCCTGCCAAATGCCCTCGCCAACGAACTCTTCAGGCCAGTCAGGACAGTCTGGGCCATCAGGCCCATCCGGCGGAGGCATGCCTTCAAGCGGTGGTTCTTCATCACCCGGCGGTAGTTCCTCACCTCCTAGCGGGCCTCCATCCGGCGGTGAGCAAGGCGCCGGTAGCGAAGATGGAAGTACCGGTAGTGAAGAGAGTTCAGGAAGTGAAGATGGGAGCACTGGCAGTGGCCAAGAAGATGAGGGACAGGACGGCGCCAGTGGCCAACAAAGCGCCGGCGGTCAGCAAGGAGAGAGTGTAGAGGGCCTAGATGCGCAACTTGACGCATCTTTAGAAGGATTTGATGACAGTATGGGAGGTAGTTCATCCCAGGGACCGGACGAAATCGATATTCTAAGTCCCAGTGGTTCTACTGGTGTTGCTGCAGATAGTGACGAACCTCTCTTTGAAGAGGCCGACAGCGGCATCCCCGGTGAGAGCAATGCAGACATAGAACAGGCCGCACAACAGGGTCCGGAGGGCTCAGAGGGCGAAGCTGGTTCCCAAGGAACACCCGGTACCGAGGGCGAAAGCGGCGGCGGTTCTGGACAGCAGCAAGCAGATGCCAAGGTGATACCTATCCCCGAGGATATAGATGATGGTCAGGGTGATGATATTGTACTTCGCCAGATACGCGACGCAGCCATGAAAGAAAAAGACCCAGTGCTCCGTGAGAGACTCTGGGATGAATATAGACGAATCAAGAATCAATAGACGGTGCTGGATAATAACTATTATGGAAAATAAACAACTTAGTCAAGAAACAGGGAGAGCCGCATTAGCAGCTCTGCTGTTGGCATCTGCGCTGTTCTCAGTACTCTTTACTGCACCCTCGGCCCTTGCAGCCACAGACAAGGTTACCTCATCAACAGCCCTAGTATTAAAAACCCCAGCAGCGCCTATTCCAGAAGCAGCGCTCTTAGACGTCGGTATTCCAACCCTTAATGATGGCCTCTACCTAACAGACGAAGACGACACCGTATTTCCAGAGGTGCGCTTTGCCGAGGCTATTTACTTCTCCAACCAGCTAGCCAAAGTCATGGAAAAAAGCGGAGCCTGGGGTGCTATTCGAGTAACCCCCAGCGAAGATATAGTCATGGATATCTACATTACCGGCACCATATTGCAGTCCGATGGCGAAACCATGGACCTAAAAATCACCGTAAAAGATACCAGCGGCAAAACCTGGTTCAGCAAGAAATACAAACAGACCACCGGCAAATATGCCTACGATCGTCGTTTAAAAAGCCTGGGTGATCCATTCCAAAATTTGTTTGTCCGCATTGCCAATGATGTACTCAAATACAGAGAAAAATTCAGCGATGAACGGGCCATAAAGCTGCGCACCATCTCAGAGCTGCGCTTTGCAAAAAACTTTTCACCTGAAGCCTTCGATGAATATATTACCGAAGAACGTAATGGCACCCTATCCATTAGCCGTCTTCCCGCTGAAAATGACAGCATTCTGAAGCGCGTGCGCAAAATTCGTGATCGAGACTACCTCTATGTGGATACCATGCAGGATTACTACGACGGTTTCTCACAGCAGATGCACCTAGCCTACCAAGATTTCAGGCGCGCCTCTTACGATTCAGTGGTCAAGGCCCGTCAACTCGACAAGCAGGGTAATCGCAGGATTATTGCCGGTATCGGCTCCATTCTAGCGGGCATCTATGGACGCTCCCAGGCCAACACCCGCATGGGCAGCGATGCCAGTACAGCCACTGCCGCCGTGGGTGGTTTTATCCTTAAATCCGGCCTCGAGAAAAAACAGCAGGCAGCCGCCTACAATGAATCAGTGGCCGAAATGGGTTCCTCGTTAGAAGCCGAGATCGCACCCCAGGTAATAGAACTTGAAGACCGCACCGTGACCCTTACAGGCACAGTTAAGGTTCAATACGAGCAGTGGCAAGAACTGCTGCATAGAATATACAAGCAGGAGCGTGGCACCCTATAGGGGCCGCCGCATTATGGATAGACAGTCACCTATATCTCATTCAAAACAGCAGGGTAAGCAGAAGCTTGTGATCGGCCTGCTGTTAGTCGCCGTTGCCGCGGTGGTTTTATTGTTGCCCAACCTCGTCAGTGAACCTTGGATAGCGGGGCCCAGTGCTTCTGTTCCAGTGGTAGATAAAACTTCTGTAAGTCCGTCTACAGTTGCCGAGAAAACAAAATATCGACAGGACTCCCAGGCGGCATTGGCTCAGATTATTGCCACCCGTGATCGCCTCAATAACCAGAGCGTTAAACGCTGGGCCGACTTCGAATTTCGTCAGGCCGTGGCCCTAATTGAGCAGGGTGACGAACAGTATGGCTACGGTGACTACCGGGAATCTCTAGATAGCTACCAACAGTCACTGGCACAGTTAAAAAACCTAGAAGAGCTGGGTCAGCAGACATTAACCAAGGCGCTGGCAGATGGCCTAGCCGCCATTGAAAATGCCGCCCACACCGACATCTCAATTGCCACTGCAGCAGCCAGCCTAGCCATGGCCATTGCACCAGACAACAAACAGTCCCAGCAAATTGAGCAACGTGCCGCAGTGCTACCTGAGGTTATTGAACAGCTCCAGAGCGCAGATAAACTGCTTGCAGGCAAACAACTCAATGAGGCTAAAAGCGCCTACCAACAGGCGCTAGCACTTGATCCTCAACATATACTGGCTGCAGCAGCCCTAAGCTCCACTCAGCAAGCCATTGTCGAAGAGCGCTTTCGCAATGCCATGAGCCAAGGGTTTAGCGCCCTAGATAAAGATAACTTTGCCGCCGCTAATCAGGCATTTAAAAAAGCAGGCACTGTCTATGCCAACCACCCCTCTGTGGCTCAGGCAATGTCGCAGGTTAAAACACGTCAGTCACAGATTTTGGTGAGTCGGCAGATGGCCCAGGCCAACGGCCATGAGAGCCGCGAACAGTGGCAGCAAGCCCTAGATGTCTATCAATCATTACTGGCCACCGACCCCTCTTTAACTGCCGCCAAAGTCCGCACCATCCGCGTCAGGGTGCGTGCCCAGCTGGACAGTCAAATTAATAAAATTCTCGCAGACCCTCTAAAACTTGTGTCTTCCTCCCTTTACAGCAGCGGCCAACGTCTCCTGAAAGATGCCAGAGGTATTGCCAAACCGGGCCCCGTGTTAACACAGCAGATTGCCGACCTGAATAAAACCTTACGCCAGTCGCGCAACTCCATCGATGTTGTCCTCCAGTCAGATAGCCTCACTGATGTAACCTTATTTCGCGTTAAAAAGTTAGGCGCCTTCAAGCAGACCTCCGTTTTACTGAAACCAGGACGCTACATCGCTGCAGGCAAACGACTGGGCTATAGAGATGTAAGAGTGGAATTCACCATTACCGGCGAACCAATGCCCGACCCAATACTGGTAAGCTGTAGCGAAGCTATTTGAATAGAAAGCATAGAGGGCGAAGCTATTTAGAGAAAGAGCGAAGCGATATAAACAAAGAGCAAAGCGAGAAAGACTACTTAGTCTGTTGCATTTGTCAGAAAATTATACGATCAAGCATAAATCTTTCTAACAAACAGCCATTAATGGAGTCAAAAAGTTTAGGGAACAGATTAGTCGTGCCTAAATTAAAAGCACACTAATCTGTTAATCAAATAATAAAACAGTATCTGAAATACTATGTCCGACGATAACCCACTGTTAGCAACCGACTTCACGCCCATGGATGGCAGTGGTGCCAAGCGCCGCCTGCCCATATCACTCGGTATGCTCAGCCTCGCCCTTCTTGCAGGCATCAGCGTTATCATCATGACGTACCTCTTTATTGCACGTGCGGTTATCTTCCAAACAGAGCCTCCCGCTGCAGACATAGAAATAAGTGGCCTGTCATTTAACATCGGAGACAACTACTTGCTACTCAAAGGTGAGTACGACATCACCGCCACCACCCCAGGCTACTATCCATTACTCGACACCATCACCGTAGGCGATGCTGCCACTCAGGATATAAAGCTACAGCTCCAACCACTGCCCGGTAATCTCGCCATAACCTCAGAACTGCAAGACATCCAAGTCAGTGTCGACAAGCAACAAACAGGGACAGTTCCGGGTACGCTCGAGGGACTTAGTCGAGGTTCCCACCAGCTTGAATTTAGCAAGTATCGCTACTTTCCATTGCAACAAGAGATTGATATCGAAGGCCTAGGTAAAACTCAGTCTCTCAACATCGCATTGCTGCCAGCCTGGGGGCAGATGCAATTCACCACCGAACCAGCGGGAGCCGATCTGTATATTGATGAGCGACTAATCGGCCAAACTCCCCTAAGTACAGAGGTACTGGAAACAGGCAGTCAGCTCAAAATAGCGCTTACAGGTTATAAGCCTCACCTCCAGCAGGTCTCTATTAAAGCGGGCACCGACGCTCAGCATCCTCCTATTAAATTGATTGTTGCCGACGGCACATTGCAGATAAGCAGCTCTCCAACCGGCGCTAATGTCACCATTAACAACAAATTTCGTGGCACCACCCCAGTGGATGTCGCCTTAGCCCCCTTTACAAAACATTCTATTGAGCTATTTTTGGAAGGCTATTTAAAGGCGACTAAATCAGCCAAGGTACAGCCTGAAGAAAACTCAGGTCTAGCCATTAACCTAGTCCCTAATATAGGCAACATTGCCTTTACTGTTAGCCCAGAGGATGCACAGATTCTGGTGGATAACCGCAACCAGGGTAGCGGTAGTAGAACCCTATCACTCACAGCAAAACCCCATAGCGTCAGCATTCAAAAACCCGGTTACGAAACCAAGTCATTAACTGTCACACCAAGACCCGGCCACGAACAGGCACTTAAGGTAACGCTGCTTACCCTGCAACAGGCTTACTGGGCCTCGCGCCCGCCAATGGTAAAATCCTCAATTGGCTCGCCCTTAAAATTATTTCGCCCCAACCATAGCTTCACGATGGGAGCACCCCGCCGTCAACCGGGACGCAGGGCCAATGAAGCCGAACGCAACGTAAGCTTGCAAAGACCCTTTTATCTAGGCACCAAAGAAATTAGCAATGCCGAGTTACGTCGCTGGAAAGCCAGCCACAGCTCCTCCGCACTCAAGGGCCGGTCATTGGATATGGATCAACAGCCCGCCGCCAAAGTTAGCTGGGAAGATGCCGCCCTCTACTGCAACTGGCTGAGCAAGCGGGACGGTCTGCCCCAGTTTTATCAAATGGAAGCCGGCATAGTCAGCGGTTTTAACTGGGACGCCCATGGCTACCGCCTGCCCACCGAAGCCGAATGGGCCTGGGCAGCAAGAGTCGACACTAATGGCAAAAACAAAGTATTTCCCTGGAACAATGACCTCTATCCTCCTGCCGCAGTGATTGAAAACTATGCCGATCAAAGCGCCTCAAGATTCCTGACCTTTACCATTGCCAATTACAACGATAAATCTCCGGTTTCAGCCAATACCGGTAGCTTCAGCCCCAACCATAACGGCCTCTATAATATGAGCGGCAATGTTGCGGAATGGGTTAATGACTATTACGACGTGCGTCCCAGTCGAGGAGAAGTCGCGATAGATCCGAAAGGACCAAAAACAGGCACCAGACATGTTATTCGCGGAGCCAGCTGGGCACTGGGGTCTCGCACAGAACTGCGTCTAAGTTATCGCGATGCTGGCGCCGATGGCCGCCTAGATGTAGGCTTTAGAATTGCCCGTTATGTGGACAGCGCCGGAGTTCGACCATGAGACTGCCAATAAGAATATTGCTAATCACAATGCTCTTTATGCCCGCGATACTGATTGCTCAGGAGTCGACACCCGAAAAGCCACTAGCGGATAGTGAGCCCTCAGCAAATAAAGAGCCCTCAGCGAATAAAGAGCCCTCAGCCACTACTAATAAAGAAACCCGAGACGACAGAGACTTCAAACCCAGCGAAGAAATATCCGAGGATTTTCCCGTCCCTCTCCCCTCAGATATTTAAAACATTGAGTAACAGGACCAGACTATGAATACTTCAACCAACCGCGCCAGCAACGAGATGTTCTTTCAATTGATTGCCCTGCTGCTGGCCATCATTATTGTTCACACCATCTTTGTAACCGTGGTTCGCCCCAATGCCGACAGCACCATTCGTCACCATGCCGAAATGGTTGCCGCCGGCGAAGAGTATCAGGTACCTCGATCATTCTTTATTGTCATTAAAGACCTCGAACAAGAAGCCTGCTTTATTCTGATGTTCTGGTCCCTCGCCATCATGGGTTACAAAACCCGCACCACCATTCGTGAACAGCGCATGTTGAACCAACCCTTAATCTCCATTGCCGAAGGCTCTAGAGTGCTGCCAGATGATGCCTCGCAACTCACCAGACCCCTGCAATCACTGCCCGATGAACAGCAGAGTTATCTCTTGCCAAGAGCCCTTCACACAGCACTGACTCGATTTCAGGTCACCGAAAGCGTGCAGTTCGCCACCGAAGCCGTTAACAGCACCTGTAGTACCGAAAACGATCGTCTCGATTCAGAGCTCTCTATGGTTCGCTATATTACCTGGGCCATTCCCTCCATCGGCTTTATTGGCACAGTACGCGGTATCGGAGCCGCCCTAGGCCAGGCTCACGAAGCCATCGCCGGCAATATCGCTGGAGTAACCAGCAGTCTTGGCGTCGCCTTTAACTCCACCTTTATCGCTCTGCTAATTAGCATGGTAGTGATGTTTTTTATGCACCAGCTACAGCTCTCACAAGAGCGCTTAGTATTAGATTCTCAGTCCTACTGCGAAAATAATTTACTGCGTTTTTTAAAAGCGAAATAAACTATGACACTGGCTATCTTGGAACTCAATGACCAGGCCCTGCTGATTCAGTCAGAGGATGGTCAATCCCATATGGAACCGGGCTTTGCTCAGCTTACCCCTACAGGTATTGAGAGTGGAGATAGCGCCCGAGCCAGCGCATGGAAAAATCCTCAGGATAGTTTTAATCAGCATTGGCGCCAACTCAACCAACTGCCGCTACCCAAAAAACAAAACTGGGCGCGACATCATGGCGATATCGCCTATGCCCAAATCAAGCACATGCTAGAAAGTGTTGGTTCACCCAGTAATGTCATTCTCGCCGTGCCCGGCTGTTTTACCGATGATCAGCTAGCCCTGCTATTAGGTTTGGCCCAGGCGATTCCTGTGCAGGTTGATGGGGTGATAGATAGCGCACTGGCCATAGGCCTCCACAACAAAAAACAAACCTTACTCATCGACTTGCAGCTTCAGCAATCTGTGGTGACTTTGCTTAGCACAAAGAGCGGCACCGTCGATATCAGCACCCAAGAAATTGTTCCAGACCTGGGCATCATGACCATCTATAACGGTGTGGCTCGCCATATCAGTGATCGTCTCATTGACGACTATCGTCATGATCCCCTGCATACCTCAGAGGGCGAACAGGCAATCTATGATCAGCTTCCAAACTGGCTGATGCAGCTTGGTTGGGAGAGTAAAATTTCCGTCAGTCTGCCCTCCCCGCGAGGAGAACTACCCCTTATATTACGCAGAGACAAAATCGGCGAAATCATTGAACAGCGCCTTGTCAGCCTAAATAGCATCATCAAAAATCACCCCAACGCCGACATTAGCTTTGCTCATAGCGCCCGTTTAATCCCTGCCATACTGCCAAGGTTTTCCAATGCAGAGGTGATGTCACAGGCCAGCAGCACTGACAACTGCCTGACAGCTCAGCAGCAGATCGTTGCCGACAGCAAAACACTGCATAGAATTACAACCTTAAAAACCGTGAATGGAAAAACTAAAAGCGCTAGAACTAAAACCAACTCAAACACCAAACAGCATTGCGCCACCCATCTGCTTCACCAAGATCATGCCTGGCCCCTCGACAAACCCCTGAGCATTAGCCTTCTAGACGATCAGCTAAGCATGGCCAATGGCATCGATAACAAAGCAGTATTTGTCGCCGTCATCGAAAACCATCAGCTGCGCATAATGCACCAGTCTGCAGAGATAGCGATGGAGATGCCCGGCCATTGTGAGCCCGGCCAAGAAATTATTATCGCGGGTCATAGGCTGCGCCTAGTCGAGGTAAGCAATGCCTAGAAAGCGTCGCAATATAGCCTTCAGTCTATCCTTCTTGGATATCATGGCCTGCGGCTTTGGCGCTGTTACCCTGCTATTTTTAATTCTTCGTCACAACGCCACCGAAATCCAAACCCCAGATATAAGACTGTCTGCGGAAGTAGATTTATTGCAAATGGACATCCGCCAGGCAGAGACAGAAAAAACCCGGCTGTTAAACAGCCTTGAAGAAATCACTCTAGAATTAGTTGAGGCTCAGGGACTTTCAGATCGTGTACTGACAGATTTACAGGAAACAGAAAGAAGTATTCAGGCCGACCCCAATGATATCGACAAACTGCGTCGTCAGGTCGAGCAGCTGGAAAATGAAACTGCAGAAATGGAAGAAGTAGAATTCGGCGACAAAGTCCGAGAGTTTCTCGGTGATGGCAACCGTCAATATCTTACCGGCCTTAAGCTGGGTGGCGAGCGGGTTCTGATATTGGTGGATGGCTCCGCCAGCATGCTCGCCGATACCGTGGTCAATGCCGTGCGTCGACGCAACATGGACGACGAACAGAAAATACAGTCCCCCAAATGGCAGTGGACATTGCGCACCGTCGAATGGCTAGTCGCCCAACTGCCTCCTAGTAGCAGATTTCAAATTTATGTTTTCAATACCGAGGCCCAGGCTGCCCTCCCCGATTCAGAAGGTGAATGGCTAGATGCTGCAGATTCACTAGCAATGGAAGATGCCATTGCCGGCCTCAAACTTTACTCACCCGGCTCTGGCACAAGTTTAACCAATGGCTTTGGCGCCATCGCAGATTTTGAAGATCGGCCCGACAATGTTTTTCTACTCACCGATGGCCTGCCCACACAGGGTAAAAACCCACCACGAAAATATATGGTCAGCGGCGAACAGCGGCGCAAACATTTTATCGCTGCAATGAAAGAATTCCCTCGAGGCGTGCCATTAAATACCATTCTTTTTCCCATGGAAGGTGACCCGGAAGCAGCCGCACTTTTTTGGCAGACCGCTCTAGATACCGATGGTGCCTTTATAGCGCCATCTAGAGACTGGCCATGAGAAAACAGCGCAGAGCATTACAAGAGGCGAGCATCTCGTTTCTCGATGTTATAAGCTGTGGCTTTGGCGCTATAGTCTTACTCCTGGTTATCGCCCGAGTGGGAGATCCGTCGGCATTGGAAGAGGCCGAAAATCAATTGTTGGGGTCGGTAAAAGATTATCAGGAGCGACTCTTTGAAATACGCGGCGAGTCCGTCGTGCTCGACGAACGTTTAAAGTCCCGCAAAGAACAGCTCTCTGAATTAACAGAACGGGTCGCCCGACTCAAAGAAAAACTCGCCAGCCTGTCCAAACAGTCCAATCAACTATCCCAGTCTCAGTCCCGAGAAAAAGAACAGCTGCAGCTTGTGCTTCAGGTACTCTCAGAAGAAATGCAGCGCCTGCTAGGGCCAGAATTTTTACAGCAGAATCAGCTGGTCGGAGGCATCCCCGCAGACAGTGATTATATTATCTTTGTAATCGATACCTCCGGCAGCATGCAGGTAGCCGCTTGGGAAAAAGTAAAAAAAGAGATGCTTAATATTTTAGATATTTACCCCGAGGTAAAAGGCATTCAGGTGCTCAATGATATGGGCCAATATATGTTTGTTAACTACGCTAATAAGTGGATGTCTGACAGCCCAGAGATGCGCAAAAAAATTATATCCAAACTCGCCAACTGGGCACCCTTTAGTAACTCGAGTCCCGTCGAAGGTATTAATGCCGCCATCCAGACTTTTTACAAACCGGGTAGAAGAATTAGCATTTACACATTGGGCGATGATTATCAGGGACGCTCAATACGCAATGTGGTTAAAGCCGTAGACAAACTCAATAAAGCTCACCGCGGTGCCGACCGATTAGTCCGTATTCACGCCATTGGCTTTCCAGTGCATTTTCCGCCTGGGGGCACACCTAGCGCATCGGCCATTAAATTCGCCGCACTGATGCGTGAACTTAGCTACAACAACGGGGGAACCTTTATCGGCTTAAACAGCCTCAATTAAAGGGTATTTAATTATGATAATGATAAAAATGAACAGATTCGCTGCCATTATAATTTTAATAATTCTGTCCGGCTGCAGCACTTCTGCGTCGGTGCAGTTAACCAATGAATTTCCGCAGGTACTGGCAAAACCAAAACCACTCAGCGCTACGGTGGTTTTTGAACCGAGCTTCGCCACCTATGTCGCCAAGCCCAATGCGAAAACTATGATCGATATCGGAGCCGCTCAGGTGCGCCTGCTGCGCAATGCCTTTGCCGGGTTATTCAGTAAGCTTGAATTCGTCTCGAGTAGAGAAGAGATAACCTCCGAGAATGCCATGGTTATTATTCCCTCAGTGCGAGAAGTCCAGGTATCCACTCCTTCAGACAACTATCTAAACGTGTTCGAAGTATGGATAAAATACAACCTTGATCTCGAAACCGTCGATGGCGAGGCTATCGACAGCTGGTTTATGCCCGCCTATGGCAAAACCCCCGATGCCTTTATGGCATCAAAAGGCGGTGCCATTGAAGAGGCCTCGATTATTGCCCTTCGCGATGCCGGCGCCAAACTGATGCTCGATTTTTACCGCATCCCAGCAGTCAATAACTGGGTAGCGCAAGAACTGAGAAGGTCTCAGCAATTACAGGCAACATCATCGGCTCCAGCGGACAGTCAAACCAGTCCTCAGCAGGCTAACAGCGCGGAGGCATCAAAATGAAAACCTCAAGCAAACTCATCGCAATACTATTTAGTACCGTCCTAGCCGGCTGTGCCGCTACCACCACCATTGACGAATATCGACCCACGGGTGAACCCATAGAACTGAACGCAGGCGAGAAAGTGGTCGTACTCGGTCGCAGAGATGCGGGCCATTATGAAACCGACCGTGAATTTATTGGCTGCGTGGGCAAAAGAATGACCGGCGCCGATATCGGCGTACTGCCAGAGCAGGTATTTATCGATGCCATTTATCCTTGGTTTGAACCCCGCACTGCACCCAAAGGCCTACCGCGACTTAAACGACTCATGCAAGACGCCAGCATCAAGGCCGAAGTAGATAAGCTTGATGTGCGCTATCTAGTATGGCTGGATGGCTCCACAGAAACCTTGGATTCTGGTGGTTCTATAAGCTGCGCCATTGGACCCGGCGGCGGTGGCTGCTTTGGTTTCGCGCAATGGGACAAGCTCTCTGTCTATGAAGCCATTGTCTGGGATCTGCAGGACCTGACCGAAAAAGGTCGCCTGCGCGTCGACTCCGAGGGCACTTCGTATTTAATTGGCGCTGTGGCCCCTATCCCATTTTTAACACCGGTAAAAAGTGATGCCTGCTCAAGTCTTGGCAACCAGCTGAAAGGGTTTTTTACCACCCAACTAGCCAACCCCCAATAATCAATCCACTGACTAGCCAAATACTATGCCTCTTAATCGTCGCCAGATAATTGCCACCGCCCTCCTCAGCCTCTTGATGCTGGCCCCATATGCATGGAGTGCCGTCACTGGCGAAGAAATTTATAAAGAGGTGTTAGAGGGCACCGCGCTCTACGACGACCCCGAACTGGATGCCTATATCAAAAAACTCGGCGCCGAAATTATCTCCGTGTCAGAAATGGCCGGTGAAGAGTTCACCTTCACCCTACTCGACTCCCCCGACCTAAATGCCTTTGCTACCCGGGACAACTATATTTACGTCAACCGCGGCCTACTCAACTATGTGAGCAATGAAGCCCAGCTGGTGTCAGTGCTCGCCCACGAAGTCGGTCATATCACCCGTAAACATGTGACCGGCCAAGAGGGCAAAGCCACCGGCGCCCAGATACTCTCAACTATTGCCGCCGTATTGTCGGGCAGCAACGAGGTCTATGAAGCGGGAATGGCCTACGCCAATTCAATTATCCGCGGTCACGGCCGTCGCAACGAATTAGAAGCGGACGAAGCCGGCGCTGAATACATGGCCAAATTGGGCTATGCGCCCTCTGAGATGATTAGCATGCTCTCCATCATGAAAGACTACGAAAGCCTGCAGAAGGATCGCGCGAAGGCCAAGGGAGCCTCCAAGCAGACCTACCATGGTATTTTCTCCAGTCACCCTCGCAATGACAGCCGCTTACGCACCGTGGTCAGTAAAGCCAATGCCGTAAAGTCCGACGAAACACGAGACAATGGCGCCAGTCGCTACCGTCAGCTAACCGACGGCCTAATCTGGGGGGAAAACTTTCTCGCCAAAGAAAAAAAGCCCGAACGCTTCTCAAATATGCGCCTTAGAGTGCGGTTCGACTTTCCTAAAGACTGGAAACAGAACGCCAACCCCAAACCATTTATGGCCAGCGGCGCCCCAGAAGACAAAACCGCCACATTAAAGATGCGGCCCATCGCACGGACCTCCCAGACCCCAGAAGAATATCTGTATAACTATCTAAAGGTCTCTCAATTAAAGGAAGGCAAATCTATAGCCCCAGCGCGACTCAAAGGCTTTACGGGTATTTTGCCCGGCGGCGACAAAGGCCCAGACAGCCGCATCGCCGTGGTCTATTACAAACTTAATGCCTATCTTTTTTCCGGCGAAGTCACCGAGCAGGACGCCTTTATCGAGACAGACAAACTATTTATTACCGCAATCAATACATTCCGTCCTATTTCCAGTCGTGAGATTGCCGGACAAAAACCCAAGACCATCAATTATGTAAAGGCCACCAGCCGCACCACCTTTGACGGACTGACCAAGGCACTCAAACTCAATGCCGTAGACAGTCAAGATCTGCGTATAATCAATGGCTTCTATCCCAGCGGCGAACCCAGTGCTGGTGACTGGATTAAAATATTTAAACAGTAGTGAGCCATTCAATATGACCGCCTTCCCCAAAATTCTCTTACGGACTTTCCTGCTTATCGCACTGGGGTTTGCTGCCTATTGGCTACTATCTTTAGACCCCGATGCCCCAAGCGATATTGACTGGGACGCCAATCGCCAAAACCTGCCAGATATAAGTACCCTAGAACAGCGTATCGAAACAAGCTTTTTTGGTGAAGAAGCAGAAGGTACCGAAGGCATGAGTGCCGATATCGACGAAGTGGTTAATCATTCCGCCATGGAAATTAAACTCGAAGGCCTCACCAAAAATATTACCACCCGTCGACAGCCCACAGACAAAGAACTGGCGGCCTTTTACGCAGAGCATAGAGCCCAGTATCGGGAATCATCCCGCTTTAGTTTTAAACAGATTGTCTTTTCGAGAGCCAAACATGGTGGTCAGGCTAGGCTAAAGGCTATGCAAGCCCTGCAAGGGATTTCAGAAACCGAGCCACAGGGCGATCAATCAACATTAGCCGAGCGCTACTTTTCAGCCACCTCCACCAAAATTGACGATGAGTTTGGTAACAACTTTGCACAGAAATTATTTGAGTTGGTAAAAGAGGGCGACCTGCCCTGCTGGGCTGGCCCCATAGCCTCAGGCCATGGGGTGCATCTGGTCTGTATCGAAAATGCCAGCCTAGGTGCTATTCCCGAGCTGGAGGAAGTGCGCTCACAGGTGATTAATGATTGGCGCTTCTCGGTGGTAGAAGAAAACTAACCTTTTACCTATGGCTTTTCTCTAACTAGGCCATCAGCTCAGCAAAGAACTTTTTCAAACCCTCAGCGCCTGAATCTTCCCAGGTTTGCAGAGCGGCCGTTCCAACAATGGCCATATCCGCATTCCCGCGCAAGAAATCCATATCCGCCTTACTGCTAATACCAAAGCCCACACCCATGGGTACGGAAGTATGTTGGCGACAACGCTCAATAAGACCGATCACGTCATCACCCATATTGGTTTTAGAGCCGGTAACCCCTTTACGAGCCACCACATAAACCATGCCGCGGCTAATGGCACCCAGCTGGGCAAGGCGCTTATCACTACTAGTGGGCGTCATTAAAATAATCGGCTCAATATCCGCCGCTTCCGACAGGGCATGGAGATGTGCAGATTCTTCAAGGGGCAGGTCAGGCACGATATAACCCACACCACCCGCTTCTTTTAAGCGCTGAACAAAAACCTCTTCGCCCATTTTGAATACAGTGTTGTAGTAACCCATCATCAACACTTTAAAAGAAAAGCGTTCAGACACCAGCTTCATAAAATCAAAACACTGATCAACCGTCGTGCCCGACTTTAATGACTGCTCATTGGCATGCACAAAAAGCGGGCCATCGGCACTGGGCTCAGAAAATGGGAACTGTAATTCCACCAGATCCACACCAGCCTCATGCATGATTTCTAATTCCTGCATATTGGCCTCAAAGGACGGATAGCCACAAACTACATGGGCCATCACCAATAAATCTTTGTGCTGTTTGCGCTCGGCAATATACGACTCAAGACCCATTAGCTATTCTCCCCACGGTATTGATCGGCTTTGCCACCAATAAACGTTTTCCATTTAGCATCATCCAGTGCATCGGCAATGGTAAAGATATCTTTATCGCCACGGCCAGATTGGTTAATCAGAATAATCTCGTCCTTGCTCATGGTGGGCGCTTCTTTAATCGCCGTGACAAAGGCATGGGTGCTTTCTAACGCAGGAATCAAACCCTCTGTGCGCATAGTCAGCTTAAGAGCCTCTTTTACTTCAATATCTGTGGCCGCTTCAAAGCGTACTTTGCCCTGATCATGCAAATAGGAGAAAATTGGGTTCACACCAATGTAGTCTAGGCCGGCAGCAACCGAATGGGTTTCTGCCATATTGCCTTCCTTATCTTGGAGGAAGTAGGTTTTATAACCCTGAGCAACGCCTACCGTAGCATCGTCGTAAGCCAGACGCGCCGAGTGCATATAAGAACCCACACCATGGCCACCGGCTTCACAGCCAACCAACTCAACATTATCGTCATCAAAAAAGCCCTGGAAAATACCCATGGCATTAGATCCACCGCCCACACAGGCATAGACACGATCAGGCAGACGACCCGCCTGTTTTAAAATTTGCTCTCTCGCTTCCATACCAATAATCGACTGAAACCAGCTAACCATTTCAGGAAAAGGGTGAGGACCACAGGCCGTACCCAGAATATAATGGGTGTCAGCCATATTAGTCACCCAGTCACGCATACAGGCATTCACCGCATCTTTTAAGGTGCGCTGGCCATCTTCAACCGCAATCACCTCAGCGCCAAGATTTTCCATCCAAAACACATTGGGTCGCTGCCGAGCAACATCCACCGCACCCATATAAATTTTACAGTCAAAACCAAACTTGGCCGCCATGGTGGCGGTAGCAAAACCATGTTGGCCAGCACCGGTTTCAGCAATGACTCGCTTCTTATCCAGTCGCTGACACAGCAACCCCTGCCCCATCACATTATTAATCTTGTGAGAGCCGGTGTGGTTGAGGTCATCGCGCTTGACATAAATCTGCGCACCGCCCAGTTTACGAGACAGGTTTTCGAGATGGGTAACGGGCGTAGGACGGCCTGAATAATTTTGCAGTAGGGTTACATAGTCCTGCCAGAACTTGGGGTCCGCTTTACATTCACGGAAGCACACCAGGAGCTCCTCAATCGTTGCATGCAGAATCTCAGGCAGAAAAACACCACCGTACTTTCCGTAGTAGCCTTCACGGCCGTCGGAGAAGTCAAAAATATCCATGAAAACCCTCTATAGATTGCGACAGATTCCCCTGTGGGAAGCCGCTTTTTAGATGAATAGCAATAAAGCGCCTAGTTTAGCCAAGTCGCTGGATTGGCACAATGACACTTTTATACGGCCAGCCAGCGTGACCGGTTTGTTGATCAGGGTCAGTTATTTTTCCCAGCCCATTAGGGGCGCGGATCAGGGCTAGTTATCCACATGTTTTTCAATGACTTACAAACCGCTCCTAGTGTTGTTGAGACGAAAAAACACAAGATATAGTGGATTAGCACTTGCAAGACACACCATGTAGGATAAACTAAGTTATAGACTATCCATACACAAATGCATAGAAGCGTAAAAAAAGCGTAGCGAAAGAAGACGCAAAGAGCAGCAACAGACAAGAAAAAAATTCCATAAAACTATCAGCAGCTACCGCTAGCTGAGTTGAAAATGATTAAAAGGGCAGTCAATGAGCAGTGCACCGAAATTAAAAACAGTCAAAGCCGTGAAGAAAAACCCGGAAATTCTAATGCAAGACGCCTCCCTCGACATCTGGGATAAAAAATACCGTCTTAAGGACAAAGAAGAGCAGCCTGTCGATGGTGACATCAACGCGACCTATGCGCGCGTTGCTAAAGCACTGTCTGATGTAGAAGACAAAGACAAGCGCGCACTGTGGAGCGAACGCTTCAACTGGGCACTTAAACATGGCGCCATTCCAGCTGGCCGCATTATTTCCAATGCCGGTGCACAGGCATACAAGCCCGCTACTTCAACGATCAACTGTACTGTGTCTGGCATTGTTCCCGACTCCATGCAGGGCATTCTCGAGCGCAACCTCGAAGCCGGTCTAACATTGAAAGCTGGCTGTGGTATCGGCTACGAATTCTCAACACTGCGTCCCAAAGGTGCCTATGTCTCCGGTGCTGGTGCCTACACCTCTGGACCGCTGTCGTTTATGGATATCTACGACAAGATGTGTTTTACCGTCTCATCCGCAGGCGGCCGTCGTGGCGCCCAGATGGCAACCTTTGATGTAAGCCACCCAGATGTATTCGATTTCGTTCGCGCCAAGCGTGAAGATGGTCGTCTACGCCAGTTCAACCTGTCGCTGCTGATCACCGAAGAGTTTATTGAAGCCGTTCGCAACGATGGCAGCTGGGATTTGACCTTCCCTATCAGTGCCAAAGAAATCGAAGGCGGGCTCGACCTAAAAGGCGACAACGTCGTTTGGAAGCCATTCCCAACCACAGAGAACTACATCAGCAATGATGAAGGCCTAGTCGCCTGTAGAATCTACGAGACCATCCGTGCACAGAAGCTGTGGAACGCCATCATGTCGTCCACCTATGACTATGCAGAGCCTGGCTTTATCCTGATCGACCAAGTAAACAAGAACAACAACAACTGGTTCTGCGAAGATATTCGTGCAACCAACCCCTGCGGCGAGCAGCCATTACCGCCTTACGGCAGCTGCCTGTTAGGTTCTGTAAACCTGACTAAGTTTGTCCGCAACCCATTCACCGCCGAAGCATTCTTCGACTGGGAAGAGTATGCCGAAGTAGTAGAAGTATTTACTCGTATGTTGGATAACGTTGTCGAAATCAATGGTCTGCCTCTCGAAGGTCAGCGCAAAGAAATCGAATACAAGCGTCGCCACGGTATGGGCTTTTTGGGTCTGGGATCAACCATCACTATGTTGCGCATGAAGTACGGTGATCAAGATTCACTCGAGTTCACAGAGCGCGTTGCTCAGGACATGGCAGTCTCTGGTCTTAAAGCAGGCCTGCATCTGGCCCGGGAAAAAGGTCCCGCACCGATCATGGAAGACGAATTTGAAGTCACAGCTGCTATGTTGTTCAAGCAGCCAGATTTGGCTAAAGACGGCATCAAAGTGGGCGACAAGTTAAAAGGCAAGGTACTGCTGGCTAAGTACAGCCGCTATATGCAAACCGTTGCCACCGTTGCACCTGAACTGATTGACTCGTTGATCGAAGAGGGCTGTCGTTTCAGTCACCACTCTTCCATTGCACCCACTGGCACTATCTCATTGTCACTGGCTAACAATGTCAGTAACGGCATCGAGCCAAGCTTTGCTCACCACTATTCGCGCAACGTCATCCGCGAAGGCAAAAAGTCTAAAGAGAAGGTCGATGTTTTCTCATACGAGCTATTGGCTTACCGTACATTGGTGAATGAAAAAGCTATGCCATACGGCACCTCAGACGAAGAGGCACTGCCCGATTACTTTATGAGCTCAGAGAACATTATGCCGAGAGCTCACGTTGATATTCAGGCTGCCGCACAGAAGTGGGTCGACTCTTCGATCTCTAAAACAATCAACGTACCTACAGATTGCGACTACGAAGACTTCAAAGGCATCTACCTTTACGCCGCCGAAAAAGGCCTCAAAGGTTGCACTACGTTCCGCTTCAACCCAGAAGCGTTCCAAGGTGTACTGGTCACTGAGAAAGACCTGGAGAAAACCACTTACAGCTTTACCCTGGAAGATGGTTCAACCGTTGAATTCAAAGGCAACGAAGAAGTTGAGTACGATGGCGAAACCCATACGGCTGCCAATTTGTTTGATGCACTAAAAGAAGGTTACTACGGTAAATTCTGATCAACCTAATTAAAGCCGTAGAACGCTAAGAGGACGAAAATGAACAAGAAGATTTCACAAAAAATTGTTTCTTACAAAGTAAGTACTGAAGAGCAGACTCAAGCTGCGACAGCGAAAGAAGCAGAATCAAATATAATCCAGATGCACGAAAAGGTTTCACGACCTGAAGAGCTGGCGGGAAGTACTTACAAGATCAAGACGCCGATGTCAGACCATGCGCTATATCTGACCATTAACGACATTGTTTTGAATCAGGGCACAGATCATGAACTGCGCCGCCCCTTCGAAGTCTTTATCAATTCCAAGAACATGGACCACTTCCAGTGGATTGTCGCCCTAACCCGCGTACTCTCAGCAGTATTTCGCAAAGGCGGCGACTGCACGTTCTTGGTAGAAGAAATGAAGGCAGTATTTGATCCCCAGGGCGGCTATTTCAAGCCCGGTGGTAAATTTATGCCCTCATTAGTGGCGGAAATTGGCTGGGCCATCGAAGACCACTTACAGAAAATCGGTATGTTGAAAAAGCCAGAGATTGCCGAGCACCAGCAAAAGATTATGGACGAAAAGCGCGCAGAGTTTGAAGGCGCAGCGGCCCGTAAGGTAGCAACTCCGACAGCTGAAGCCAGTGATTTTCCACCGACTGCAGAGCTGTGTAAGAAGTGTAGCGTCAAGGCGACTATCCTAATGGATGGCTGCATGACCTGCCTAAACTGCGGCGAGTCTAAATGCGGTTAAGCGTTTAATAGCATTGTAAGAAGGCGGCCTTTGAGCCGCTTTTTTATTGTCTGTTGATAACAGCGGGGGTTAACATTGTCATACTGGCTCCCTGTTTTTCTGTCATCATGACTCCCTACTTTTCTATCATCCTAGCTCTTTTCTTTTCTATCATCCTGACTCTCTTCTGTCATCCTGGCCCCTTCACTTTTCTGTCATCCTGGCCCCTTCACTTTTCTGTCATCCTGGCCCCTTCACTTTTCTGTCATCCTGACAGAGCGAAGCGACGAAGGATCTCTATGGCCTAGAGGCTTATAGCGCCTAGATCTATCCTTGCGATCGGTCCCATGAGTGCAACCATTTTCAGCGTTCGCACAACTCGCTTCGCTCAAACAGGGTGCTCTCTTGATCTGAAAATGATTACACCCATAGACGGGCCCTGATTGATCGCAAGGATAGATCTAGGCACTATTTGAATTCCCGCAGTACAAGAGAAAGACAAAAAACATATCTCAGAATCTCGCGCCGGTGTTGAGGTTTGCCTGCCCTTACCCTCTTTCATAACCGTGGCCAGCAAGGATGCTAGCCACGAGACTACATGGACGATATACACGGACGTATGAGTGTCACATTAGGCAGGATGCCGGTAGCGACCGTATTCACATCGTGTTTTGAAAGAGGGTAAAGGCACGTGAGCCGGGGTCAGTGCTCCGAACTTAAATATCTCTGGATACGTTCGAGATGAGTACAGTCAGAACAACGCCGGAAACGAAGACGTCAAACCCTTAAAGAAACAATCTAGCAATATTTAACAGACCCAAACCTGTCACCGTAATCACTACCGCAATCCCCAATATATTGCTCACAAAACTATTGCGGTACTCACCCAACAAACCTTTACGGTTCATAATAATCAGCAAGAAAATAGCCGTCACCGGCAGCAGTAATCCATTAGCCGCCTGGGCAAAAATAATCGCTGCAATTGGCTTGGTACCCAGAGCAGCAAACAGAGTCCCCACTAATAACACCAGCATCCAAACACCACGAAATCGCCTATCCGCAAAACTTGCCGGCCAACCCAAGGCACCACTCACCGCATAGGCCGCAGCCAACGGAGCAGTAATCGCGCTAGTCAAACCCGCCGCCAACAACCCAAAAGCAAAGAAGCTATTAGCCGCAGAACCCAATACAGGCTCCAGCTGAGTCGCGAGAGAACTCGCAGAAAACGCCACTTCAGTTTGAAAGAAAGCCACAGCGCTGGTACTCATAACCGCCAAAGTAATCAAGCCGCCCAAACCAATAGAAACAATTGTATCGGTGCGCGATTCCGCAATAGCTTGCCGCGTCTCCACCCCACGCCATTTTTCCTGCACCAGACTGGCATGTAAAAATAAATTGTAGGGCACCACCGTCGTACCAATAAGCGCGATTACCGTCAGAGCCGAGCCAGCAGGTATAGAAGGAATCAGAAGGCCAGAAAACATCGCCCCGTAATCAATATCAATCAGCAACATGGTCACCACAAACACCGCACTCATCATTAATACCAGTAAAATCAGAATTGGCTCCAATAGCCGATAACCGCCGCCACCCAACAACAGTGCGGCAAGACCACCAATCAGAGTCGCGCAGAGCCAGATGGGTAAACTGGTTAAAGACTGCAGGCCCAGAGCCGCGCCAGAAATATTCCCCGCCTCATAGGCAGCATTACCAATACCAATGGCCGAAACGACCAGAAGCACCGCTATGCGACTTAATAGAGGATTTTTAAAGGTAGTGCGCAGCGCCTGAGAAAGACCCTCACCAGACACTAGGCCTAAGCGAGCGGCCATTTCCTGAAGCACGATGGTAGCGATAAGAGAGAACAGTAATGCCCAGAGCAAGACAAAACCGAAGTTGGCGCCGGCAGCACTGGCGGTTGCCACAGAACCCGGGCCAATAAAGGCCGCAGTGACTAATAAGCCTGGTCCAAATTTTCTCATTGCTGGGCAGGATCCCGTTGAATGAAGGAATAAGGTTTATGCAGTGACTGGCGCTAGCTTCCCAGTCTTAACATCAAAAATAAAACCATAGACCCGAATATGGCTTGGCACCAAAGGATGGTTTTTGATGGTGTTCATATCGTTTAACACGCTTTGATTCAAATCTGTGAACGTATGCCATTGCATACATTTTCCCGCATCAGAGCTGGGCTTGGTATTGTTACTCGATTCACGGGGAGGGTTTAACCAGTTCTCACCATCAAATACGGCGGTCTCTAAGTCATCGTCCAACAGCTCGCCAATCTTTTCATCAGTAACCAGGGTCATTCCGCAGTTAGTATGGTGAATTACAAACCATTCCAGGGTGCCAAGAAACTTATGGGAAATAATCAACGAACGAATCGCGTCATCAGTAGCTCGGCCACCGGCATTGCGAATAATATGGGCTTCACCGTCATTCAGGCCGGCAAATTTGTAGGGATCCATCCGCGCATCCATACAGGTCAGGATGGCAAAATGTTTGGTCGGGGCTGGTTGTAATTCAGACTGATCAAAGCTCTTGCTGTAATGTTTATTGGCTTCGATAAAGGCCAGGAAGTTTTCAGTAGGCGGACTTTTGTCAAACATAGTTTATACCGTCATTAGCCAGATTTTAATGCGCGAATTATAAACTCACTCAGCGGATTTGTAATGCTTAATTAGCCGCTGAGCAGCGACTATTGCTGGCAGTTCCCCTGCCAATACAGCGCGCTCTAATTCAGGAACTAGGGCCTTAATACTGGAGTGACTTTTTAAGTCGGCAATCAAACTCTCAGCTGTTTCGGCCCACATCCAAGCGCGCGCCTGTTTTGCCCGTAAAGAGTCCAATTCACCAGACTGGATTAGTGCTTCCTTAAACTCTTGGACAGTCGCCCAGGTGCTCTCAACACCCTCATTATTTAGTGCCGAGCAGGTATTCACCTGAGTCGTCCAGCTAGGGGTGCGGGCCTGCATAAAATGCAATGCAGCGCGGTAATCCGAGACAGTTTGCTTGGCAAGACTCGCGAGATCACCATCAGCCTTATTCACCAACACCAGATCAGCCAACTCCATAATGCCGCGTTTAATACCCTGTAGATCATCACCGCCACCGGGTGAAAGCAGCAGGAGAAACATATCGGTCATATCCGATACAGCGGTTTCCGATTGGCCAACGCCAACCGTCTCAACAAGTATTACATCGTAACCAGCGGCCTCGCAAAGCAGCAGAGATTCCCTTGTACGGCGAGTTACACCACCGAGAGTTCTACCAGCCGGTGAAGGACGCACAAATGCATTGGGGTTTACCGAAAGAGTTTCCATGCGGGTCTTATCGCCGAGGATAGAACCGCCACTAACAGCAGAGGTAGGGTCTACAGCGAGAACAGCGACCTGATGGCCCTGCTCTGTTAGGTAGTTACCCAGAGATTCAATAAAGGTCGACTTGCCCACTCCGGGCGCACCCGAGATACCCAGACGAATAGACTTACCTGTATGGGGCATAAGTTCTTCTAAGAGGTCAACAGCCTGCTCGCCATGATCCACACGGGTCGATTCCACCAGAGTAATGGCCTTAGCCAGCGCCCTACGATCACCACTGAGAATCTGTTCTGCTAACATTTAAATGCCTTAATATTGTAGCGTTGAAAAATACATATCTTTCATCTCGAACCAAGTCACTGTCATCCCGAGGTATCTGCCATCCCGAGTTACCTGTCATCCTAAGCTATTTGTCATCTCGAACGAAGTGAGAGATCTCTCGTCGGTTCGCTCTGTCGAGATGACATTCTTTAGGTTTATTCGGACTATCTGTCATCTCGATCTATCTGTCATCTCGATCTATCTGTCATCTCGATCTATCTGTCATCTCGATCTATCTGTCATCTCGAACGAAGTGAGAGATCTCTCTCCGCTCCGTAGCGATACCATACCCTGTGTTCTCTCTTACTCAAACGTCATAATAACCTGATCAACCATCAGACTATCGCCCTGCACTGCAGAGATTTTCGCCACAATACCATCTTGGGTGGCCCTAAGACTATTCTCCATTTTCATGGCTTCAACCACGGCAAGCTCTTCACCCGCCTTAACCTGATCTCCCACTGCCACGGCCAATTTAACCAACAGCCCAGGCATAGGCGACAGCAAAAACTTCGATAAATCTGCGGGCACCTTCTCCAACATCAATTTATTAAATTCTGCCGCCTTGGGCGACAGCACCAATGCATTGATCTCTGCACCACGATAAAACAGTTTGTACTCAGAGCCATTGCGAGCAACCTGAACACACACCGACTGGCCATTAATACTCGCCTTAAACAAAGGTTCACCAAGGGCCCATTGCGTATCCACAATATAATCTTGATCGCCAATAGAAACCAAAAACCCATCTTCAGTCAGCGATGTGGTCACTGCCGTCTCAGCTCCAGAGGCAATAACGACCCAATCACTCGGCACATCATATTGATGTCCGCCAGTCTGACCCGAAATCAGCGCCGAACGCTCGCGATACTCTTGATGAATAGACGCAGCCACAACGGTAGCAATGGCCGGATTAGTTTGAGGCACCAGATCCGCATTAAAACCATCGGGAAATTCTTCGGTAATAAAGTTGGTCGTCAACTCTCCCGCCACAAATCTTGGATGAACCATCAGCGCATTCAAGAAACTAATATTGTGATTAACACCGCGAATATAATAGGCATCCAAAGCATCAACCATGCGGTCAATCGCCTGACCTCGATCATCGCCATAGGTAATCAGTTTGGAGATCATCGGATCATAATGCATCGACACTTCGCCGCCCTCAAAGACACCACTGTCCACTCGGACCCCTTCACCAGTAGGCTCTAGATAGCCTGAGAGTCGGCCAATAGAAGGCATAAAATTACGGAACGGGTCTTCGGCATAAACACGAGACTCCATGGCCCAGCCGGTCAGAGTGATCTGATCCTGAGTTAAAGCCAGCTCTTCCCCAGCCGCTACTCGAATCATCATTTCCACTAGATCCTGACCTGTTACCAACTCAGTGACAGGATGCTCTACCTGAAGCCGAGTATTCATTTCGAGAAAATAAAAGTTCATATCAGCGTCGGCAATAAATTCTACAGTACCAGCAGACTGGTAATCCACAGCGCGTGCCAAGGCACAACTCTGCTCGCCCATTTTTTGCCGAGTCGCCTCATCTAAAAATGGCGACGGCGCCTCTTCAATCACCTTTTGATGGCGGCGCTGAATAGAACATTCCCGCTCACCCAAATAAATAATATTGCCATGAGTATCAGCCATCACCTGAATTTCAATATGACGGGGCTGCTGGATATATTTTTCGATAAAGATTCTGGTGTCACCAAAACTCGACCGCGCTTCATTGGTTGCCCGCTCAAAGCCGTCGCGGCAATCAGCCTCATCCCAGGCCACACGCATACCCTTACCACCGCCGCCAGCCGACGCCTTAAGCATAACGGGATAACCCACTCCGGCACTGACCTCAACCGCATGATCGGCATCGCGCACCACATCGGTGAAACCCGGAATACAGTTAACACCGGCTTTTTCGGCTATGAGCTTAGAGGTAATTTTATCGCCCATAGACTCAATGGCTTTTTTGCCTGGGCCAATAAACACGATACCCGCAGCATCCAATGCATCATGGAACTTGCTGTTCTCCGACAAGAAACCATATCCCGGATGCACTGCGTCAGCACCACTATCTAGACAGGCCTGTACAATTTTATCGATAACCAGATAGCTCTCTGATGAGGATGCTGGACCAATATTAATGGCCTCATCCGCCATCTGCACATGCAGCGCATCGGCGTCTGCATCGGAATAAACCGCAACAGTAGCAATACCCATTTTCTTGGCGGTAGCAAACACACGGCATGCAATTTCGCCTCGATTAGCCACTAAAATTTTCTTTAACATCAATCTTTTACCCTTAAAAATTTATTCGCATAACTTTCTATATGAAAAATCTCGTGAAGTCTGAGATCCCTCGTCGCTTCGCTCTGTCGGGATGACAATATTTTCTGCCCTCACTGTAATCTTGACCGAAGCGAAAGATCCCTCGCCACTTCTCTCCGTCGGGATGACAATATTTTCTCCCCTCACTGTAATCTTGAACGAAGTGAAAGATCCCTCGCCACCTCTCTCCGTCGGGATGACAATACTTTCCGCCCCTCTGTCATCTTGAACGAAGTGAAAGATCTCTAGCCACCTCTCTCCGTCGGGATGACAAGCTTTTCACCCTCCCTGTCATCTTGAACGAAGTGAAAGATCTCTAGCCACTGCGCTCCGTCGGGATGACAATACTTTCCGCCCCTCTGTCATCTTGAACGAAGTGAAAGATCTCTAGCCACTGCGCTCCGTCGGGATGACAATACTTTCCGCCCCTCTATCATCTTGAACGAAGTGAAAGATCTCTAATCACTTCTCTTTGTTGGGATGACAGTTTGAGCTGACAAGTGCACTTCTACAGAGGAATATTGCCGTGCTTGCGCCAAGGGTTTTCAATGCTTTTGTTTTTCAGCATTGCGAGAGAACGAGCAACACGCTTGCGTGTGCTGTGGGGCATAATCACATCGTCTATATAACCGCGCTTACCCGCAATAAAGGGATTAGCAAACTTCTTGCGATACTCTTCGGTGCGCGCAGCAATCTTTTCTTCGTCGCCAATATCCTTGCGGAAAATAATCTCCACCGCGCCCTTAGGGCCCATCACCGCAATCTCAGCCGTTGGCCAAGCCAGATTCACATCACCGCGCAGATGCTTAGATGCCATCACGTCATAGGCACCGCCGTAAGCTTTGCGGGTAATTAAAGTCACCTTGGGTACAGTGCACTCAGCATAGGCATAAAGTAATTTGGCACCGTGTTTAATAATACCGCCGTACTCTTGACTGGTGCCAGGCATAAAGCCGGGTACATCTACCAGGGTTAATACCGGAATATTAAAGGCATCGCAGAAGCGAATAAATCGCGCGGCTTTGCGTGAGGCATCAATATCTAAACAGCCAGCCATTACCATGGGCTGATTAGCCACTACACCCACAGTCGAACCTTCGATACGAATAAAACCAGTAATAATATTTTTCGCATAACTCACTTGCAGTTCAAAAAACTCACCTTCGTCTGCAACCTTTAGAATCAGCTCTTTCATATCGTAAGGCTTATTGGGATCACTCGGCACGAGTGTATCAAGAGACATCTCAACTCGGTCAGCATCATCTTCTGTTGGCCAAACAGGGGGCTTCTCACGATTATTAGAGGGTAGGTAATTCATAAAACGACGTAGCTTATGCAAAGCATCAACATCATTTTCAAAGGCTAAATCGGCAACACCAGATTTGGTTGAATGGGTTGCAGCACCACCCAGCTCTTCCGCGGTGACAGTTTCGTGAGTCACCGTTTTAACCACATCGGGTCCAGTAACAAACATATAGCTACTGTCTTGAACCATAAAAATAAAGTCGGTAATGGCGGGCGAATACACTGCCCCGCCAGCGCAGGGGCCCATGACCATACTAATTTGCGGGATCACACCACTGGCCATTACATTGCGCTGAAACACCTCAGCATAACCACCCAAAGAGGCCACACCTTCCTGAATACGAGCGCCACCAGAATCATTGAGACCAATCACCGGCGCACCGACTTTCATGGCCTGATCCATCAGCTTACAAATTTTCTCGGCATGGGCTTCAGAGAGCGCGCCACCGAAAACAGTAAAGTCTTGGCTAAACACAAACACCAGACGGCCATTAATGGTGCCGTAGCCAATCACCACACCATCGCCGGGTACATGCTGCTGGTCCATATCAAAGTCGGTACAGCGATGCTCAACAAACATATCCCATTCTTCAAAGCTGTTTTCATCCAGCAGAAGATCCAGTCGCTCACGAGCAGTTAGTTTGCCTTTGGCATGCTGCGCGTCGATGCGTTTTTGTCCGCCACCTAAATGTGCACGGGTTCTTTTGTCTTCTAATTCTGCCAAAATTTCTTTCATAGTTTTTTCTCTTATTTATAGACCCCAGCCTTCGCTGGGGTGACGTGCGCTGTTCTTGCTTATAGACCCCAGCCTTCGCTGGGGTGACGTATACTCGTTGGGGCGACGTGCACTCTCTTGGGGTGACGTGCGCTGTTCTTGCTTATAGACCCCAGCCTTCGCTGGGGTGACGATTAAGAACCCCCGTCATACCAGCGAAGGCTGGTATCTCTAACGGCATACCACCCAACTAGCCCATCTAAATCAACCCCAACACCTCTTCCGCAGCCTCAGGAATATTCGTCCCCGGCCCAAATATAGCCGCCACACCATCGGCCCGAAGCTGCTCATAATCCTTGGGCGGAATCACACCCCCACAGATCACAATAATTTCTCCAGCACCCTGCTCCCGCAAACTGGCAATCAGCTGTGGCACCAATGTTTTGTGTCCAGCTGCCTGCGAAGACACACCAACAATATGCACATCATTTTCAATAGCCTGCTGAGCTGCCTCTTCCGGCGTCTGGAACATAGGCCCGACATCTACATCAAAGCCCATATCGGCAAAGGCCGTAGCAATCACCTTCGCCCCACGGTCGTGACCATCCTGACCCATCTTCACCACCAACATCCGAGGACGCCGGCCATGTTCTTCAGCAAAGGCTTCGACTTTATTTTGAATACCCATAAATTTCTCATCCCCTTTATACGCCGAACCATACACGCCGCTGATAGATCGCTGAGTGGCTTTATGACGACCCCATTCGCTTTCCAGTGCATCCGAAATCTCGCCAACGGTTGCTCTGGCTCGAGCAGCATCCACCGCCAGCGCCAATAAGTTACCTTCACCGGTTTTAGCTGCCTCAGTTAGCGCTGCAAGGGTTTGCTGGCAAACATCAGAGTTACGCTCAGCACGAACACGCGCAAGACGCGCCACCTGAGACTCACGCACTGCACTGTTATCAATATCCAGCACATCGATTTCAGGTTCTACCTCCATCTGATATTTATTAACCCCAACAATCACCTCTTCCCCGCGATCAATACGCGCCTGACGCAAGGCTGCAGCTTCTTCGATACGCAACTTAGGCATACCGGTTTCAACTGCCTTAGTCATGCCGCCCAACGCTTCCACTTCATCGATAATCTCGCGAGCGGCCTTTACCAGCTGATCAGTTAGCGACTCTACATAATAGGAACCCGCCAGAGGATCAACCACATTGGTAATGCCTGTCTCTTCCTGAATCACTAGTTGAGTATTGCGGGCAATACGGGCTGAAAACTCGGTAGGCAGCGCCAAGGCTTCATCAAAGGAATTAGTGTGTAATGACTGAGTGCCACCAAGAACAGCCGACATGGCTTCGATGGTGGTGCGCATCACATTATTGTAAGGGTCTTTACTGGTCAGGCTCACACCAGAGGTCTGGCAATGGGTGCGCAGTACCAGTGAACGGCCATCCTTTGGGGCAAACTTCTCTTCCATTAGAGTAGCCCACAAAATACGCGCCGCCCTAAGCTTGGCAATCTCCATAAAGAAGTTCATACCAATCGCAAAAAAGAACGACAGTCGCGGCGCAAACTTATCCACATCCATACCGCTATCAATCGCGGTGCGCACATACTCAATACCATCGGCAATGGTGTACGCCAGCTCCTGCACGTTGGTCGCACCGGCTTCCTGCATATGGTAGCCGCTGATAGAAATCGAGTTAAATTTGGGCATATGGTTGGCGGTGTAACCAATAATATCCGAGACAATACGCATAGACGGCGCAGGCGGATAGATATAGGTATTGCGCACCATAAACTCTTTGAGAATATCGTTTTGCAACGTACCAGCCAGCTGCTCTGGGCCAACACCCTGCTCTTCCGCCGCTACAATATAGCTCGCCATCACCGGCAACACAGCACCGTTCATGGTCATGGACACAGACACCTTATCCAACGGAATCTGGTCAAACAGAATCTTCATATCTTCAACAGAATCAATTGCCACACCCGCCTTGCCCACATCACCCACCACACGCGGGTGGTCCGAGTCATAGCCACGGTGAGTCGGCAGATCAAAGGCAACCGAAAGCCCCTGCTGACCCGCCGCAAGATTCTTGCGATAAAATGCATTGGACGCTTCGGCTGTGGAGAAACCCGCATATTGACGAACCGTCCAAGGACGACCCGCGTACATAGTCGCTTTGGGGCCTCGAGTATAGGGCGCAAAACCCGGCAGGCTATCCATATGCGCAAGCCCCGCGGTATCTTCAGCGGTATACAGTGGCTTGACATCAATGCCCTCGGGGGTCTGCCAACCTAACTCATCGGTTGAACGTCCGCGCAGTTCTTTTGCCGCAAGCTGTTCCCAGTCACTGAGAGTCGGTTTTTTATCATCGTTCATAATCTTCTCGAAATTATTTTGTGCTAATCACAGGCTAGCATCTGCCAAGCAAGCACTATGCAGGACTGAGCCAATCAATAGAAGGTCTAAATTCAACAGCAAAAAGCACATTTATTGCCATTTTTTTGCTTTTAAAGTCGAGTTATATGCTATAAATGCGACTTAAACTCACAAATATTCTCTTTTAGGGCGCAAGGAGCGAGGATGGATACCAGCCTTCGCTGGTATGACGAGGCGGGTGCCGGTATGACTGAACCGTCACCTCAGTACTAAAACCCGTCACCCCAGACTAAAGCCCGTCACCCCAGACTAAAGCCCGTCACCCCAGACTAAAGCCCGTCACCCCAGCGAAGGCTGGGGTCCACACGCCAACAACCAAAAGGATCCCACATGGCCACCATCTGCAACCACCATGTCCTATCCAGCATGCACGGACTAAGGGAAAAAGCCATCCCCCAACAGCAAGCCCTAGAGCGCGCTGGCATCAACCCAACAGTAATGAACAACAAAACACAGCGCGTACACACCGATCAGGTGGCACGCCTATTTAAGACAGTGCAGGAAACACTGAACGATGAATTTATGGGCTTTACCCAAAACAACTGCAAAGTGGGACTGTTTGCCACCATGGCCGAGCTGGTCAGCCACTGCAGCACATTGGGGGAGTTATTAGACAAAGCCATCAATTTTTATAACCTAGTTAGCAATGATATCCCCATGAAGCTCTCGCGCAGTCAGGGCAATGCGGTTCTCAGCTTCCAGATGACCCAACCTCATCTCGACCCAGAACATTTTATGGCCGAGTTCTGGCTGGTTATCTGGCACCGTTTTCCCAGCTGGTATATAGGCCAGCCCATTCGCCTGCAAGAGACTCACTTTACCTTCAGTTCGCCACAACATCGCGACGAACTACAGATTATGTTCCCCAGCCAACTGTGCTTTAACCGCAGCGCCAACCGGCTGATTTTTGATGCCCAGTATCTGGATAAACCGCTGGTGCGATCAGATCAGGAATTGGAAACCTATGTGCAGAATGCACCGGCGGATGTGATGACTATCCCAGGGTCAGATAGCACGTTGGAAGCAAAGATTGAGCGGATTATTGGTCAGCGCCATCCAGACAGATTGATATTTGCACCCATTCATCAGCTTTCAGAAGAGCTGGGAATTAGCAGTCAGACATTGCATCGACGGCTTAAGGACAGTGCTACTAGCTATCAGAAGATTAAGGATAATTTGCGGCGGGAGGTGGCGATTCAGAAGTTGGTGAATGAGCGGTTAAGTGTGGAGCAGGTGGCAGATATTGTGGGGTTTACGGAGTCGCGGTCGTTTACTAGAGCATTTAAGCATTGGACTGGATTGACGCCTCGGGAATATTGTAAGCGGGAGGCTTAACCTTCCCCGCCAAACCAAGTACTCTTAGAGCCCTAAGTCAAAAGCTAAATTAAGAGCCCATGCCCGATAATAAAATCAGACTCACCCAATATAGTCACGGCGCCGGTTGCGGCTGCAAAATTGCCCCCAGCGTATTGGAGACTTTCTTAAAGACTGACTATGTAGCACCCGATGACCCGCGCCTGCTCGTGGGCAATAACACCAAAGATGATGCCGCGGTCTATGATCTGGGCGATGGCACTGGTGCTATCAGCACCACCGACTTCTTTATGCCGATTGTCGATGACCCTTTTGAGTTTGGCCGAGTGGCGGCAACCAATGCGATTAGTGATATCTATGCCATGGGCGGTACGCCGATGATGGCGATTGCTATTTTAGGCTGGCCTATCAATGTATTACCGGCCGAGGTGGCGCAAAAAGTCATTGATGGTGGCCGTCATGCCTGTGGTGAGGCGGGGATTCATTTGGCGGGCGGGCATTCCATTGATTCGCCGGAGCCTATTTTTGGGCTGGCGGTAACTGGTAGGGTAGAGCTTAAAAATCTTAAACAGAACTGTACTGCTAAAGCGGGCAATCAGCTGTTTCTCACTAAACCGATTGGTGTAGGTATTCTCACCACCGCTGAGAAACAGGGTAAATTACAGCCTGAGCATTCTCGCCTAGCCGTAGAGAGCATGATGAAGCCTAATATCATTGGTGCTGATCTAGCCACAATTGAAGGGGTGACGGCTATGACTGATGTCACCGGTTTTGGCTTGCTAGGTCATTTATTAGAGATTTGTCAGGGTAGCCATTTGGCGGCAACGGTTCGTCTAGATAATATCCCTCTGCTCGATAACTCTGTGCTTGATTATCTTGAACAGGGCTGTGTACCCGGTGGCAGTTTACGCAATTGGGACAGCATCCGTCAAAATATCAGTGGCACTGATCTGCAGAGTCAAACGCTGCTTTGCGACCCGCAGACCAGTGGTGGGCTGTTGGTTGCAGTTGACAAAGACAGTGCGGAAGTCGTTGGTGAGCTATTAAAAGCCTCTGGCTGTTATCACCTGCCTATAGGCACCCTTTCTGAATCGACCGATGGTGCCACTATTCAGGTCATCACTTGAGCCTGCCTTTAATAAGCAACTATCGTGAGTTGTTGTTAAGTAGCACACCAATGATTGATGTACGAGCCCCGATTGAATTTACTGCCGGTGCCCTCCCCTCAGCAGCAAACCTGCCTTTAATGATTGATGAAGAACGCCGTCAGGTGGGCATCCGCTACAAAAATAATGGCCAGCAGGCTGCAATAGAGCTGGGTCATAGTTTAGTGACAGGCGATATCAAAGAGCAGCGCATACAGGCCTGGCAGGACTTCATCGTGGCAAACCCTAATGCCGTACTCTATTGTGCCCGCGGTGGTCTGCGCTCACAGCTGTGCGTTGAATGGCTAGCAGATATTGGTATAACTTGCTCGAAGATCGAGGGGGGCTATAAGTCGCTCCGTGGGTTTCTCTATCAGTATTTGATGGATTACTGCGTCAATCATTCTTTTACAATTCTCTCGGGTATGACCGGCACGGGTAAAACCGAGATCATTCAGCAGCTAGCCACAGGGGTTGATCTTGAGGGTGCTGCCAATCACAAGGGGTCGAGTTTCGGTCGCCCATTAGACAGCCAACCAGTGCAGATCAATTTTGAAAATCGTATTGCACTAGATATTTTAAAACTAGAAAATAAATTCCCTGAAACCAAGATTATTCTTGAAGATGAGAGTCGTAATATAGGTGCCCGTCACCTACCCCATTATTTTGCAGACCGTATGGCACAGAGTTCTTTTGTGGTGATTGAAATGGATTTTGAGGAACGCCTGGAGCGGTTGTGGCAAGAATATGTGGTTGAACGCTATTTAAAAACCATCGCTTTTTTTGGTCCTAGTGGCGAGCAAGAATTCTCGAACTATTTACGCGAAAGTCTTTTGCGCGTGCAAAAACGACTCGGCGGGCTGCGTACCAAAGAGCTTTTAGCCTCTATGGATAGTGCTATTGCAGTGCAGCATCAGGATAATTTTGCCAGTCATCGCCACTGGCTCGCCGGACTTACCCGTGAATATTACGATCCTATGTACAGCTATCAGCTGGACAAGAAGAAGGATCAAGTGGTGTTTAGAGGTTGTCGTGAAGAGGTGACTGATTGGTTGCGGGATTCTAATCAGCCAACCCCTTATACATCACCAAGGCATCCACACTCCCCTCCGCCGGATGGTTAAACGCTTTAGGTAATCGACCTACAATTTCAAACCCCAACTTATCCCATAGCCTAATCGCACCATTATTGGTCGAAGCCACAAAGTTAAACTGCATCCCCTGATACCCCAACTCTATCGCAATCTGCTGTGAATGCTCACACATGGCAGTAGCCAAGCCACGACCGCGGGCCGCATCAGCTACCATATAGCCACAGTTGCACACATGGGCACCCGGGCCTGCATGATTCGTTTTTATGTAATAGGTGCCAAGAATTTTCTTATTTTCTTCGACAACAAAGGTTCTCGCCGGGAGCTGCATCCAGATATGCTGGGCTTCTTGCTCGGAGATATCTCGGTTATAAGCGTAGGTATCACCGACCACTGCGATCTGTCGAAAAATAGGCCAGATCGCAGGGAAATCAGTATCCAAGGCTTGCCGAATTATCATTAACGAGGCTGCATTCTCACGCCGCCGTCTAAACGAACTGTCTCGCCATTCAGATAGCTATTTTCAACCATCTGCACAACCAGCTGACCAAATTCAGAGGGTTCACCCAAACGTTTTGGAAAGGGAATATTAGACACAATGCCATCTTGAACAGGCTGAGGTGCGGCTAACATTAATGGCGTTGCCATCACACCAGGGGCAATCGTATTAACGCGAATACCTACGCCCGCTAGATCGCGCGCCATTGGCAATGTCATACCCACAATGCCACCTTTGGTTGCAGAATAAGCCACCTGGCCCATCTGACCATCAAAGGCTGCAATAGAGGCTGTATTAATAATGATGCCTTTTTCAGACTTTTCATCTGCTTCATTGCATGCCATAGCGGCAGCTGCACAGCGGGATATATTAAAGGTACCTATCAGGTTTACTTCGATTACCTTGCGGTAGTGATCAAGATTATGGGGCTTGCCTTCACGATTTACTGTTTTAGCGGCAATACCAATACCCGCACAGTTAACACATATATCGACACGGCCGAGGTCAGCGGTAATTTTATCAAAGGCAGCTTCAACATCTGATCCACTGGAAACATCCAACTGGATAAACTGGGCTTTGTTAGCGCCCAACTCTTCAACTGCTTTGGCACCAGCCTCAGCATTCATATCAATAATAACAACAGTTGCACCGCCATCGACCAACGCCTGTGATGCTGCACGGCCAAGACCTGAGCCTCCCCCAGTTACTACTGCTACTTTATTGCTTAAATTCATTTGTCTCTCCCAAGCTTGAATAGCTCTAAACTGTTTCCATTAATAATTCGCGGACAATAATGCGCTAAATTTCACTGGTACTCTCATAAATACTCGTAATACGCGCATCTCTGGACCATCGTTCCAATGGGTATTCCACACTGTAACCATTGCTGCCCAATATCTGTAACGCAGCTTAGCAAGCTGCATTGGCTTTTTCGGTGGCGGACACTTTAGCCATAAATGCATGTAGCAACTCCTTTGCTATTGTTAGCGGTTATTACGTGCTTAGGTGCTAGGCTCTTGCACCAATACAAAAGGTGGTATCACCAGAGCCCAAAGTATAGTCTGGTTTTGGTACCATTTCATTGCTTGCTGATCGGCAACTTCAAAGACCGATTTATCGCTCAACCATGCTTGTATCTGAGGAGCGTTATCCTCGCTTAAAGCGATAGCTACTTTAATTATGTCAGCGCCCGGGGCCACCCCCAAGACAGTGCCAGAGGCGTAATGTTTCTGTAGTTCGAGCCAGCTGATTTTAGCTGTCTCACTATTGAGCCGGGCGATTAGAGCTTGTTTTTCTGTAGTTTCAGTCATTTTTTGTCTATTAGCTTGGTAAGGGAGTCTGCTTAGGGCTGTGGGGCTACCCCATCCAATGACAGAAATTACGCAGTAACTGCAGGCCCGCATCAGCGCTTTTCTCTGGGTGAAACTGCACCGCAAAGAGATTGTTATAGCTAAGCGCAGCAGCAAAGCCTGACCCATAGTTGCAGGTGCCTGAAACATTGGGGTTATTCAGCGCATCCACATAATAGCTGTGTACAAAGTAGAAGCGGCTGTTCTGTTCAATACCCTGCCATAGCGGATGATCTATGGTTTGCTGAACCGTATTCCAGCCCATATGCGGGACCTTTAACTTGGCACCCTGACTATCAACCAAATCATTACCAAAAAACCTTACCTGGCCAGGCAGCAAGCCCAAGCAGTCAACACCGCCATTTTCTTCACTGTGTTGCATCAGTGCCTGCATCCCGACACAAATTGCTAGTACTGGCTTGGTTTTCATCGCCTTGCTCACCACATCGCCAACATTTAGACGCTGAATTTCACCCATGCAGTCGCGAATCGCACCCACACCGGGAAATACAACACGATCGGCATCTTCAACTAGCGCTGGGTCTGCGGTAATAGAAACCTTGGCGCCGGGGCAAACATATTCAAGTGCTTTGGCAACGGAATGGAGGTTACCCATTCCGTAATCAATCACGGCGATATGGCTACGAAAATCACTCATAAATAGGTATCACAGGCTAACAGGAAGTTAAGGGCACGCTTTTTAAAGCGTACCCTTGGTAGAAGGCATTACACCGGCCATACGCTCATCAGCGGATGCCGCCATGCGCAGGGCACGACCAAAGGCCTTAAAGATAGTCTCGACCTGGTGGTGAGCATTGGCGCCACGCAGATTATCAATGTGCAGGCTAACTAGCGCGTGGTTTACAAAGCCCTGAAAGAATTCACGCGTTAGGTCCACATCAAAGGTGCCCACATGGCTGCGCACAAAGTCTGCCTTCATAATCAGACCGGGGCGGCCAGAAAAATCCATCACCACACGAGACAACGCTTCATCCAGCGGGACATAGGCGTGGCCGTAACGAGTCAGACCTTTTTTGTCTCCAATAGCTTCGGCAATCGCCATGCCTAGCGTGATACCTATATCTTCCACTGTGTGGTGATCATCAATATGGGTATCACCTGTGGCCTGGATATCCAGATCAACTAAACCGTGACGCGCAATTTGGTCCATCATATGTTCAAGGAAAGGGACTGGCGTAGCAAAGTTTGCACGGCCTGTTCCATCCAAGTTTACGGTCACTGTTATCTGTGATTCGAGTGTGTTTCGCGTCACTGTCGCAATGCGATCAGCCATGAGGTTCTCCAAGCTATACTTTTGCAGACGGCATTATACTGCAAATTTGTGGTTGCTACATTGCAAAAAAGGGTTAAAATCCCTGACCAATTTAGTCAATTATATTTTCTGGGCTTCAGATATCCAATGAATCGGTTTCACACCATATTTGCCATCACGCTATCCCTGATTATCGGGCTTGGTTCGGTGACGGCTATTGCCCACAGTCACTCTGATCATGAGGATACCAGCTGTTCGGTCTCTGTATTACAGAACTCCTCAGCAGCAGTTGCGACTGAAACCAGCAGAACGTTTATAACCAAAGCCACAACCCCGAATACAATTCACGTCAATAATGCTATCAGCAACCGCATCAGAGGTTGCCAACATGCTCGAGCCCCGCCTTACATCCTCTAAATAGTTTGCATCCCACATTTGGGACGAATTTGTGCCGGTCATTCGGTGCACATATTATTTTTTAGAGGAATACCCTATGAAGAAGCTAAATACTGTTAAGTTGCCTCTGGCAGCTTGCTTAGTAAGTTTGTCCTGCAGTGCTCTCACGCAGGAAATGGAAGAAGTTATTATTACAGCATCATTGATCGATTCATCATCAGACGCAATCTCAAACCCGCTACATGTTGTCAATGGCGAGTCTATCGCGACTGATGCAAGCCAAAGTATTGGTGCCAGCATTGATGGCTTGGTGGGCATATCCTCCAGTGATTATGGCGCCGCTGTTGGCCAACCTATTATCAGAGGCATGTCGGGATCCCGTGTGAAGATCCTCAATAACGGCGTAGTGATCAGAGATGTTTCAGGTCTGGGACCTGATCATGTCAATGATGCTGATTTAAACAATATCCAGCAAATCGAAATAGTTCGAGGGCCATCGTCCTTGCTTTATTCCAACGGAACCATCGGCGGAATAGTAAATATTGTTGATAACACCATTGCCAGAAAAGACTTTGAAGAGTCAAGGTTTAAACTGAGTCTAGAGACTCAGTCGGTCAATGATGGAGACTCCCATGACTTCTCTTACCAAAACAATATCGGTGGCTTGAATATCAGTGCTGCCTATAAAGACTCTCAGTTTGGTAACTTCGATATTCCAAATGGCGCGGTTATTCATCATGAGGAAGAGCATGAAGGTGAAGAGCACGAAGGCGAGGAGCATGAAGGAGAAGAGCACGAAGGTGAGGAACACGAAGAAAACCTAGGTTATTTGCCCAATTCTGATGCTGGGTCCACGTCTAAAAGACTGGGTATCTCCAAGACCGGAGATTGGGGATATTTTGGGCTATCTATGAGCGATACCGAAAATCTATACGGTGTTCCTTATCATGGCGAGGGTCATGAAGGACATGAAGATGGCCACGATGATGACCATGCGGATGAAGATGAAGATGACCATGATGATCACGCGGACGAAGATGGTCATGAAGATGAACATGCGGGCGAAGGCGAACATGAAGGCGAAAGAATCTTCTCTAAAACTGAATCTAGTGTCATCAATCTAGAGGGCTCCTATGTTTTAGGTAATAGCTGGCTAACAAAAATCGATTACAACTTCAGAGATTCCGATTATTCTCACACTGAGCAGCATGCCGAAGAAGAAGGGCATGAGGGCGAGGAACATGAGGAAGATGAGCATCATGAAGAGGGCCCAACAACCTTTAGTAATGAAGCCACAGAATATGGTGCCATCTTTGATTTAGGTAATGATTCGCTATCACAAAAAATCGCTGTAAATTATGTGGTTGAGGATGTTGCTGTTATTGGTGATGAGGCCTTTATTAATCCAACGGAAAGCAAAGAATTGACCCTCGGTTACTATCTGAGCAAGGAGCTTGACTTGTTCCATGTCGACTTTGGTATTAGACATGATCAAATTTCCAGAAAAGGTTCTGTCAGCCATGAAGACGAGCACGAAGAGGATCATGATGAGCATGAAGAAGATCACGCCGACGAACATGGTGATGAGCATGAAGCGGAACTAGAGTACTTTGACCGGGATATCAGTACTACTAGCTATGCCCTGACTCTGAGCCGAGATATTAATGAGTCATTAGAGGTGAGTTTAGGACTTTCTTCTGTCGAAAGAGCACCTTCAGCCGTAGAGCTGTTAATGAATGGCCCTCACCTGGCAACAGGTAGAGTTGAAGTCGGTAATTTCAACCTGAAGTCTGAACAATCAAATAATATCGATCTGAGCTTTAATTACAGCAATGATGGCTTTTATGCTGATCTAACGTTCTTCCAAAATAATGTGGATAACTACATTTACCTTATGGATGAGACTGAAGAGGATCATGCAGATCATGGGGATGACGACGATCATGGTGGTTTAACACTTGCCAATTATCTTCAGCAAGACGCCGAATTTAACGGTTATGAACTTGAAATAGGCAAAACGTTTGACCTAGCTCGCGGCGCACTAACGCTGGCATTCGGAAGAGATTCCGTTTCAGGTGAGTTCACAGACGGACATAATATCCCACGTATGACCCCGGAAAGAGACCTGTATAAAGTCGTTTACGTTGAAGAAACGCTTAAGTTTGTACTGTCTCTCAAGGATGTATCAGCCCAGAATGATACGGCTGAAAATGAAACGGCCAGCGATGGTTATCAAATGTTGAATCTGAACCTCTCAAAAACAATTGAGTCCAGTTCAGGTAACATCTTAACTCTGTCAGTGTTTGGTAAAAACCTGCTAGATGAGGCGGCTAGAAATCACAGCTCATTTGTTAAGGATGAAGTGCCATTGGCCGGCAGAAATCTGGGTGTAAGAGCGAGC
>ENA-OQVM01000371-OQVM01000371.1-marine-metagenome-genome-assembly--contig:-NODE-371-length-71862-cov-5.044828_pt1 | contig 71862 bp, 79 predicted proteins | sample MGYA00237776_ERZ505498 | MGnify/ENA primary metagenome ERZ505498 (study PRJEB26159, sample SAMN06265151) | marine metagenome | isolation source: Helgoland LTER site | place: Germany:Helgoland, sampling... | reverse complement strand
TTAGACCCTTTTCACAGAGTTCCTTTGCAGCCCAGCCACCGCTGATACCAGAGCCGATAACGATGGCGTCATAGACCGTTTCCTTTTTTACATCAATATTAAAATTTGCCATTTATAACGTATTGTTTGATGAGCTTAAATTAATTAATAAAAATTAATATTACCTCAACAAAATTTTGTGTGGTTTAATTGTTTTTTATATTGTATCCTAACCGGTTGCATTTTTTTCTCATTTCTTGAAAAATTGCTAGATAATGAGGATCATCTTTTAAATTTACTAATTGATTAGGGTCTTTTTGTAAATCGTGTAAATACTCATACGGGGGTTTTTGCTCATAGTAATTTACATAAACATATCTTTCCTCATGAATTCCAACGTATTTTGGGAGTTTATCATGTTCCATCCTGTGTTCGATAAGAAAATGCTCTCGCCAAGGTTCAACTTCTTCATTATTTAAAATTGGTAGGAGACTTTTTCCTTGATAAATTTGAGGTATTGAAACACCAGCTATGTCAAGTATTGTTGCAGCAATATCAATATTTAGCACTGTTTTATTAGAGGTGTTTACGGCATCTTTAGTTGATCTTCTCGGATCAAAAAGAATCAATGGAACTCTTAGTGATTCATCATAATGAGTCCACTTACCAGCAAATCCTCGGTTACCCATATAATAACCATTATCCGCAGCAAAAATAATTACGGTATTTTTATCCAGGTCTTTCTCTTTTAATGCGGCAAATACTCTAGCCATTACATTGTCATATCCACTTATCATGCGGAAATAGGCCCTCATATTGGTTTGGTATTTTTCTTCGGTATCCCACCGCCAAAAATAACGTTCTCTATTGAGCGAATTCTTTAAAAAATCAGGATGACTTTCATATATTCCGGGATCAGACAATTCAGGTTTTGGCATTTCGACAAGCTCATACATATCAGAAACGGCTTCAGGGTAAGGATAGTGTCCCTCATTCCCCGGACTTGTGTTGGCATCTACCGCATGAACGGCATTGAAACTTATAGAAAGGCAAAAAGGGTTTTCAGAAGTTTGATTATTAATAAATTCTATCGCATCATCACCACGAATTTCAGCAGAATGTCGCTTACTTCCATCGGCAAGGATTTCAAAATATGGAGTACTCTTAGCTGAAGGCTTAAAAAAATCAAACATCTCTGTTAGCATGCTATCTTGCATCTCAAGCTTTACTCCAAATTTTCCAGTAAAACCGGTAGTATATCCCGATCTTCTTAGCAAATATGGATATGAACGGGTGATAAACTCTTTTTTAATTGGGTTCCTACCAAAAGTGTAATTGTGCTTGGATTCATATAATCCCGTAAAAATAGAAGCCCGGCTTGCCGCACAAATCGGGGTTGTGACAAATGCATCTGAAAACATAATTCCATTCTTAGCAAGTTTGTCAACTGTTGGAGTTTTCACAATAGGGTGACCCGCAGCCGAAATAACATCATTCCGATGATCATCAACTAAGATAAATAAAACATTTGGCCTTTCCTCTTTATGTTTTTCATAGTTATTGCATCGAATAAATAAGATCACTATTAGTGAATAAAAAAACATTTTTAAAACATTTGTCATTTCTCCTCTCTTATAATTTTAGACATCATTGTGTGCTGTTTTTATTTATTATTTTCATAGAGATTTATATACTTCCTATCGAATTCTGGTGAATCCTTATTTTTTAGTCTTAACTCATCTAGCTTTTTGTGTAATTCAGTAACTGTATTAGCATAAGCAGGATCATAGTATACATTTTTCATTTCTTGTGGATCATTTTTACGATCATATAACTCCCATTCGTCGATATCATGATAAAAGTGAACCAATTTAAACTTTTTTGTTACGATACCATAGTGTCGTTTGACCATGTGAGCACCTGGGTATTCATAGTAATGATAGTAAACAGATTCACGATTCCATTGTGACGTATCACCTTTTAAAAGAGGGATTAAGCTCTCTCCTTGCATATCATCTGGAATTTCAATTTGTGCTGCTTCTAAAAAGGTTTGAGCAAAATCTAGATTCTGAACCATCTCATCGTTCGTTGTTCCTGCGGTTATTTGATTTGGCCAGCGGATCAATAATGGAATTTTAAAAGATTCATTATAAATAAATCGTTTATCAAACCAACCATGTTCTCCAAGGTAAAACCCTTGATCTGAGGTATATATTACAATTGTATTTTCTGCTAAACCGCTTTCATCGAGGTAGTCCAAAACTCTACCAACATTATCATCTATGGAAGAAATACATGCCAGATAATCCTGTATATATCGTTGATATTGCCAACTCATCTTTTCTTTATCACTCATAGTGGGCCAGCGTTTTTTAAAGTCTTGAGCAATAGAATCTAGAATGGGTTTGTACATAGATTTTTGCTTGGCCTTAAGTCGGGAAAAATCTGCTGTTTCAAAATATTTTTTATTCCTGGGGTCATCATTTTTCAGGCCTATATCCTCAATGGCTTGAGGATATACTTTGTTATCATAACTAAGTAACTGATCTCTAATATTCATTTCAGCTGTTTTTGCAGCAGATCCACGATTATTATAATTATCAAATAGGGTTGCTGGTTCCGGAAAGGTTTGCTGAGAAAATTCTTTGAATTTTTCAGGGTTTGGCCACCAAGCTCTATGAGGAGCTTTATGTAAATACATCATCATAAAGGGCTTTTCTTTATCCCTTTTTTTATCTAGCCAATTTATAGTAAGGTCAGTAATGATGTCAGTGACGTATCCGATAATAGTTGTATCTCCTATTGGCGTGATGAATTCAGGATTGATATAATGACCTTGCCCTGGTAAAATCATAAAATCATCAACACCTTTTGGCTTATTTCCAAAATGTAGCTTTCCATACATCGCAGTTGTATAACCTGCATTTTGAAATAGTTGAGGAAAGGTAACTTGTGTGGTGTCAAAAGGCATTGTATTGTCAATTTTTCCATTGATGTGTGTATGCTTTCCAGTGAGTATTGTAGCTCTTGATGGGGCACAAATTGAATTGGCGACACAGGCATTAGTAAACAATATTCCTTCGTCAGAAAGGCGATCGATATTTGGTGTTTTTATGAGTTTATCCGAGTAGGCGCTAATTGCCTGATAGGCATGATCATCAGACATAATAAATAGAATATTTGGCCTTTCGGTGGGCTTCTTTTGACTCTCTTCTTCTTTTACACATGAAATAAAGATTAAGGTTGAAAAGACAATTAAGTTTCTGATGTTATTTTTTTTTAGCATTTTTTGTTCTCTTATGATATTATACAACGTTCTAGTATGTGAATCGTAGAATCCGAAGGGGGATATGATTTCATATACATTGTTTTGCTTTGGTTATTATTTCAACCGTTATATTCGCCGCTAACAGTGTACCATCCATATATCCAGGAAATTCCGAAGCTGATACAGCGTTGAAAATTAATACCTATTCCTCATCAGAAGTTACTGAAATCACATAGTTACCTTCTTGCAAAAAAAATTGTCCAGTCTGTAACCCACCCATCCTACTTGATTGGTTTAGTCCCTGTTCATCAATAATTTCTAACAGTTGTGATTGGGATACTGGCAATGTAATATTGGCCCTAGTGCCAATAGGAACCGTGATTTCGTAGGTATAATGATCTGCAGTTATCTTTTTCCAATTAGATACTATGGCTCCATATGGCGAATGATAAGTGCAGTTCACAGATTCAAGTCCCTCAGGCGTTGTAGGAGTTAAAAAGAATTCTTCAAACCCCGGATGATCAGGATCAGGTCGGATACCAGCTAACCAACGATAATACCACTCGGAAACCGTGCCGAACATTGGGTGGTTATTCGAGTACGTATTGTCACTCTCCTTCCACGTTTCCCATATTGAAGTTGCTCCTCGATCAATCATAAAGCCCCAACCCGGGTATGTTGTACTATTTACGATATTAAAAACGGCATTTGGAGCCCCGTTTTCAGCGAGTGTTTCTAGTACATACTTAGTACCAAAAATGCCGGTATTAAAATGTTTTGATGGACCATTTTTAATGGCTGTTAGCAGTGAATCCCTTGCTGCTGGAATCTCATCTTTCGGCATAATTTTGTGGTAGAGTAAAGTTGAGAATAGCGTTTGCCGATTGATTTTCCCTATGAATGGTTTGTCCCAAAATTCCGCCCTTATTTGGTTTTTTAATTTATCTGCTAACGCTTCATATTTTTTTATATCTGCCGTTCTACCCATTACACCAGCAAAGATCTTCATGATACGGGCACATTGCAAATAATGACTAGTTCCAGTAAGTTGTACCGGAACCGGCTCCAGTGATTCATGATCACTTAAACCCTCATCGATAATTCCTTCAGGATGAATCATAGCTACTTTATCCATCCATTTGTTATTTAGAGTATAAAGCTCATTAATGATGTCGGTATCATTATAGTAGAGATATAAGTAATATTGCGTCGTCAAGTAAGCCGATTCCCAACTAATACCACAATATTCTATCCCTACAAATGGTGCGGTATCTACAAAACTTGAATCTTTCATAGCATCTACCCAATCATAGATGGTTTTGCGATAGAAGGATTGCATATCAAAATTGTAAATGAAGGCCTCACTTGTAGCATTTAAATCCCCCCCATAGCCAAATTTTTCTCTGGCAGGGCAATCTGATTGCACACTAACTAAATTGGACAAAAATGTCCTTTCTGAAGCATCTTGAATTGAATTCAGTAATTGTGATGAACTGGAAAAGCTATTTTCATTGGTAACATTGGTATGCATAAAAAGCCCACGGATATCATCTATTTTGGGCTTTTCTTTCAACCCCCTTATCTCCATGTACCGGTAAGTGTGGTAGGTGAAATCAGGACTGAACCATTGACTTTTTTTATTACCTATAATATAATTATCTGTCTGCCATGCAATGTCTGGCGCACCAGGACCGCCAACTCCCTTTCTCTTAATTTGGCCTGCTACAGTGGTCATTGGATTTACAGTTCCATCCTCATAAATGCGTTCACCAAACTTGAAGACAATGGTATCGCCTTCCGCTCCAGATAATTTAATTTTATAAGTTCCTGTGAAGTTTACACCCATATCAACCATCCAAACGCCTTTTTCTGGAGAAGAAATATCGACCGGCATTATTTCTTGAGTAATTTCAATGGAAGGGAAAAATGCCTTTTCAATTTTACCACCAGGAGGATTTCCAATGGTAGCTGCTTTCCATTCCTTATCATCAAACCCCGGTTTATCCCATCCGTCAATTTCATTGTTAGCATTATAGACAACTCCGATGTACACACTATTTTTTGTAATGGGCCCTAAGGCAAATTTCCAAGAATTGTCAGTCAAAATTTCTTCCGAGGACCCATTTTTATAACTAATTTGGAGTTTTGCAATAAAAGCTGGTTTACCGACTGCAATATCCTCTCTCAGGTTTCTTCTTCCCCATTTCCTCATTGGCAAGGGGTTGTAAAAACCGTTACCAAGCGACACCCCCAGACAATTATCACCATCTTGAATGAGAGAAGTGACATCATATTCAGAATAATATATTCGCTTACTAAAGTCGGTCCAGGCCGGATCAAGCACATTTTCTTCAATGCCATTTCCATTTATAGATACTTTGAAGTAACCGGCAGATGTAATACTCAATAAAACAGACTTAATAGCTTTATCTGTTTTAAATTCCTTTCTGAAAAGTGGTGATGGGTGTTCCAAATAAAACATGGAGTCGCTTTCTGGAAGTGCAATACCATCTTCTATCCAAAATGCATGATCGTCTACACCTAAACTTGATGCTATTTGATCGGGAACACTATTACATGAAAATAGCGCCAAAATACAAATTCCAAAAAGCAGGGTTGATATTTTCATTCTCTATTTTAATGCATCACAATATTTAGTATCAGAAACGTAGGGTAGGTGATAAGCCTTTTCGTTCCGGCTTTGTAGATAACTAAATATAAGTGTTTTTTTTAATAAATACTAAATTTATATTTAGCGGACTTTGTTAAATTTCACAGACCTTTCGGTTCAGCACAAACGCCCTATTTCTTTTTTCATTGCACAAAACAGCTTAGCTAAACTACATTTTAATGCTGTTTAGGTTTTGGATTGATATTAAAATGGGTCATTAAAAATGGGAATTTGAGTTCATAGGGGAAAAGAGTTTCCACTTAAGAATTCTGTTTATAGGTTCTGTTGCTGTTAGTTATAAAATAATTTTGGCCATTTTTCATTAATATACTCTGCTCTTTATCAAAATTGGTCTTGTGATTTTCTAAACAAAATCTAAAAAATCTCTCTTTCTCGCTCTTCCAATGTTTAACCTCTCAGCAACCTTTCCTTTTCCTAATAACCTTTAAATTAAATGGATACAGAAAGGAACTGGTACTTTATTTAACAGTTCAATATAAGGTCCTTCTGAAAAATATATCAAAGCATTATGAGATTTATTTTTTGAGCCAAAGTCAACTTTAAAACCTCTATTTTGGAATTCAATTACTGAGCCCTCTAAATTACTAACCTTGTAAAGAACATAACTTAGGTTCCTTTTATTCTACTTGTAGTTACCGGCCTCTTGTATAAATCGTAGTTACGTTTAGCTACTATAATTTTATACATATTGTTAGTCTTTCGTTATTCCTTTTTTCAACCTCCTTTGTTGCTCGCTGTATGGAATTCCATCGAGGATCCAATCTTCAGCTGCTTCCCCTTTCAAGTAATGGCCAAACCACTTTAGTATTTTTTGCTGATAATCAGAGGCGTTCTTTTCTTCCCTAATCCCATGACCTTCTTTGGCATATACAAGCAATACGAATTGCTTACCGGCTCTTCTCGCAGCATTGTAGTATTCGACTCCCTGTCTCCAATTCACATTCATGTCATTGTCCCCAACTTCAAATAAAATAGGGGTATTCAAGGATTCCACATTCATAACCGATGAATTCCGAATATAATTTTCTGGGGATTCCCAAGGCGGGCTAATCATCCGCTCTTGAGAGATTTCAAAGTGATTATTTTCTGGAGACCCACCAAATGCCGGTGTTATTGCCAAGTACATAGAGATAAAATTAGTCAACCCTGCACCTGCCACACTTGCGGCAAATATATCCGTTTGTGTAGGTACAAATCCTGCTTGGTAGCCACCCCATGAATGACCAATCAGACCAACTTTAGAGGCATCTACATCACCTTTTGCTACTACCGAAGCCACGGCCTTTTCTAAGGTCTTTGCAGATGAGACGCCTGGGTCGCCAGCAATGAATTCTATATCTGGCTTGAACACAAAATAACCTTCTTGCTGCCAGATGGTAGTGTTATAGTAGTTGGTCTTAGAGGGTACCGTATATCTGTGAACCCCATCAGAAAGTTTTTCATAGACATAAGTTATCATTGGATATTTTTTACCCTTTTGATAATTTGCCGGATAGTATAGAATTCCTAGCGCACTATTGTTTTGGGCGTTATTAAATTTTATTAGCTCAGCTTTCCCCCATGCGTATTCGTCCTGAAAAGGATTGGTATTGGAAATCTCCTTTGGATTAGAAAAATCCAAATCTGTGATAACTAGATTTGGTGATTGATCAAAAGACTGCGATCTATAGGTCAATAAATCAAGTCCCTGATGGGGTTGATTTAATTGATAAAAACTGGCGTTGTCATAAATTAAGGTCTTCAGGTTTTGACCAAGCTTGCCTTTAGAGAAGCCTGATTTCTTAGACTGCTTTCCTCTCATGGAGAAAAAATGTTCTTGGTCCAAATCAAGGAATTCATCTTCTTGATAAATAAACCTGTGTCTATAAATGATTTCATTTTCCTTTCCTTTAGTAATACGTTTTGCAGGATTGTTATTTACGAATCCAAGCCAAACATCAAATTCAGAATTGAAGAGGAATGAATTTCCATCTTCACTCCAGGCTGAGAAACCTCCATTAAATGGAGGTTTTTGTTCTACGGGATAGTCGTATGAATCCCCTTGAATAAACTTACCTGCTAAATTGGAGGTAAGATTAGTGGATGATTCTTTTACAATATCATATAGATGCAAGTTGTCATTGTCTATATAAATGAAATATTTATCGTTTGGGCTGATTGGCGAAGTTCTTCTGACATCAGTTAGCACCTTTTTCTGCTTTCCATTTTCAATATTAATAATGTAGATATCGTTACTTGGCCGACCAAACATGGCGTCAAATGAATAAGGTGTCTGATCCAAACCAATCATCTTTTTATTGTTAACCTGTAAACGAACGTTTTCAACTAGGTTGTTGCTTAAAGCCAAATTGCTATTCTTATCAACATGCCATACATATAAAATGGGTTCTTCTGAATCCCTATTTGTGCTTTTCTTTTGCTGAGTAATCATCAATTCATCCTTGCTATGCCAAATCTCTAAGTCGGGAGCTTCATAGTCCGCTCCTTCTTCTGTTTTCTTTTCATCTGATTTACTATTATCCCTTTTATTCTCCTCTTTATTTTCTTCTTTTTCTTCAGTTTGGATCCAGGAAAATGTCTCGAAAAATACCCTATTTCCGTCATCTGAAATTTTTATGTTTTTAGGCAATATTCTTCTATCAGTTGAAAAAAGGCCTGCTTCGCTAGGATTAAATCTTGAGAAGACGGGGTTCAATTTTGAAAAGTCTTTCCAATGAAGTAAATGGTAGGATACTTCTTCTGACCTTTCTTGATTTATCGCTTTTATAGCAAACAAGTAGTCAGATTCTTTACCCCATTGTAAATGAGAATAGATATGCGTTGACTGGTCCAACACCTTTAAGATTCCTGTACTCGCATCATATAGTTGAATACCGTTTGCTATTGAATCTTTTGTTTCTACAATCATAGCTAAAAGTTCTTCTTGTTTTTGCCACGCAAAAGACTTTATATTTCCAAAACTTATTTGTGATTGGGTGTTGAGGTCTTGTATTAAGAGTGTGTTGACTCCCTCATTTTTTCTAAGCATTGCGAGATAAGAATCTTTTTCACTGAAGCGATATTTTATAACACCCTGTAGAAGTAGAGTGTCAGCGGTTGTCAAATTGACCAATATTTTGTCGTTGATCTCAAGTTCTTCTTTTTTCTCTTCCTTTTTTTTAGCCTTTTGTTTTTTACCGCTCAGTACTTTTTCATAGACGAACCAACTGCCCGTTTGAGAAAATTTTGCGTTAGCCACATTGAGATAGGAATTGGATGTCTGTTGATTAATGTTATAGAGAAAGGTTGTTTTGTCCTTATTAACCTTATCTATTTGATAGCTTGACCAATTACCATCCTTCGAGATAGTATTATTTCTCAGTAATTCCCATCTCCCATACTCTTCTGGTTTGATCAACTTTTTCCTTTGTGCTTTTAAAGAAGTGAGAGACAGTAACATGATTAAAATCATCAATAGATTAAGAAGAGGGGTTTTAATTTTATATAGATTCATAAGCGCAATTAGGATTTTACTTAAATATTAATGTAATTAAATTTTGAGTAAATTGATTGTATATTCTGTGAGTGGTTATAATAATAGACAAGTTTTTGTCTTATTCATGTAAATAATTGTAGCATTTGTGCCTTAATTATTCATAATGTAAACTGACGTTTTCGTTAGACTGCGTTTTAATGCAGTTTAGATCTTGCTAGCTGTTGTTTTTCTTATTCTCAAAAATTGTTTCATAATGCTCAGCTGTTGGGAGTGGGTCATAGTAATCGTGCAATAACTCTTTCCACTTATTAATGAACTTGCATTTCTCTTTTTCCCCTTATAGTTAAATTTAAGTGTTTACTCTGTTTAAAAACACGCTCTTGTAATTTAACCCTTACAGGTTCACTTTTTGCTGACGGGATACACTCTTTGCATTAATCAAAGTAATATAAACTAGGCGACAGGCCCTTTTTCTTTATGCCTAATGAAGTCTAAATGTGTTCATCTTACCTCAAGTGTTTTATTTCTCTTGTTTGTACTTAACATGTTTGTGTATGATTAGTTGCGTGTTTTTAAGAACTAAAGTTAGCAAATAAATACAGAGAGAAAAGTATGCGAGGACTTTCGTAAATTGGCTAAAACCAAGCCATTAATTTTACACGATGTTAGCAATAGTTAATTTGTATTCTGTTTATTTAATCTTTTGGGTCGATTTATTTCCAATCTTTTTGTTTGGTCTAATTCTTTGGTTCGAATACAATTCTTAATTCAGTTGGATTTAACATTTATTTTAGCCGCAGTTGTCCATTTCGAACCCTTTGAGGATGGTTTCCGACTGGAACTTCGGCAACTACTTTTCCAGTGGCGTAATCCAATACAGAAATCTTGTCAAGACCGCTTATAGATATATAAGCCTTTTTGCCATCTTTACTTGAAGTTGCCCAGTACGGCTTTGCTTCTTTTGGATCGTCAGAAAGTTTGATAGTGCTATATTTGAAAGTTTCCCTATCCACTATGGCGATATAGCCATCCATAGTACCCGCTACACATATAGTTTTATCATCTCCGCTGAGAGAAATACCATGATGTCCTGAGTTTAAAAGGTGGCCTCCAAGTGATAGACTTTTATTTGTTTTAGGAATAGGTAAATCTAATTTTCGGGTGATTTTGTCATTCTCTATATCGTATTCAAAAAAACCATGGAACAATGAAATTTGCAAGTAAGCAAATTTTTCATCTTTGGTAATGGCCATTGGACGAATTGCTCGGTCAATCCAATCAAAACCAGCTTCTTCCAATTTTTGCTTCATATCAACACGACGTATAACTTCATAGGTGTTAGCATCAACAATTTGAAACCAACGATCCCCCTTTAAAAAGTCGAGATTTGGCGAAGCAAAAAAAACTTTTCCGATACTTGCATGGTATATTTTTTTACCATCTTCAGAGTATATATTTTCATGGGGTTGGTCTCCAGATTCAAAACTACCAATGATTTCACCCGTTGAAACATCAATTGCATGTACTTTTCTTGCTGTCGAGGCTGAAACCAAAAAGATTTTTCCATCTGGGGATATAGCCGAATGATCAGCTCGAAGGCCCTCAACACTTGTTCGCCAAAAAATTTCGCCAGAATTAACATCAATGGCAACAACGTCGGCAAAACTTGGTCTTGATGCATAAATATACCTACCATCATTTGACGTAAACATGTCGTCAACCAATTGATCATTGCCTTCACCGATATATTCCCTGATAAAACCTGAAGCAAGACTTCTTTTGAGGCCTGAATAGATTTCTTCAAACCTTTCCTCTCGGTCGGGCATGGCACTTACTTTTTTTATGATTTTAAAAGTATTTGGGTCAAAAATGGTAATGACCCCGTCCCAGTTATTACCTGCTAGCACAACATCCTGTAAAGGAATACTGTCATGAACTGTTGCGGCTTTTTTTTCAGGGTGAAGTGGAAACGACGGATATTCTCTATCTGGTCTCTCCCCCAAATTATAAAGATAGATTCCAAAAAAAATTAACCCTATAAGAAGTATGCCTAAAATTATTTTTTTCCTCATATGTAAGTTCATTAATAAATTATTATTGCACACGTTTTTGTGTATGATCTTATTGCGTGATTTAATCCACACAATGAGTATCTCCAACTTCATGCTTATTATATTTTTTTTAGTTACAGCTCCAAATGGGACAGCTCTAAAGCTGTATTTGTCTTCAACATTACTATTGGCTTTAATACCTTTATGCCAATAAAAAAAAGGTGATGTCGTAACTCTGTTTATTTGTTATTTCCAGACACCCAGTTTCTTTAGAGCAACTAAAAGCAATAAAAATCATTAAATAAACGAATTTATTCATTTATTTATGGTTTACTCAAATATAACAAATCCCAGAACTTACTGAAGATGATATGCCTGTGGTTTAAAAAAAACCCTTCTGAATTAACAAAAGGGTTCTCTACTTAACCATAAACCAAAATGAAAGGCTTATAGTATTAAGACAATTTTATTAAGATTAGTTTTAAAGAAAACGTCACTAAAGTCAATTAGTAAAATTATGCTTGAAAATATATTATTTATTGCTGTGAAGAGAATCAACAGAAATATCATTGTGTTTTTGGTTAATTTTTAATAGGTATTACTTTAAGTTCATTTGAGCCGAAAAACATATCTCCAATTAGTGTAACTGTTTCTTTTGTTATTTCTTCTTCTGAAGTATTGTTTTTTAATTCGAATTCCGTTAAATCCATTGAAAACAATTTATTCTCTTTTTGATTAATATGAATTGCCGTATAAAAGTGGTATCGGAGTATTTTTTCAAGGGTTATTTTAGTTCCAGGATAAAAAGTTTGAAACCCTTCTAAACTTTTAAATGTAGTTTTTAATACTCGATAAGACTTTTGAAATCCTAGTTCATTTTTAAGGCGAAGAGCCTCGTACTGATTAATTGAATCTTGAGAGTGCCCTTGAGCTAAAAATATTATAAAAATAAATGTTATAAAAATGCGTAAGTTAAATTTCATATGTCAAATATATAATATTGGTAAAATACTACCCTATTGCTCTTATTGGAATATATACTTTTAAAAGTTATTTCAGTCCTTTAAGGATATAAAAAATAGATGTTGATGATAAAAAGATTTGGGATCAAATTATTGGAGATGGTGTATCCATTCAAGGTATTAAATAACTTAATGGATGGAATTACGATCACAATGAAAGACTTAACAAAGAAGATGGTGAATCTATAAATTGAGGATTAAAAGAAGAAGACTCTTGGGGGAAACAAAGTAAAATCAAAGCGAAATCATATTGTTCCTGGTTTCATAAATCTTATTTTTTCTTTTTTTTGCTCTTAAATCTTCTGCTCTTATCTACTAAAGCGTTTAATATGCCTATATGGCTCTCCTTTAGGGAGGTTGCGTTTAGTATTAACTTCGCAGACTTAATGTCTTTTTCACTTAATATGGCTGTGTTTAAAAACTCTTTATATTTATTTCGCATATTATCTGTTACATTCATACTAGTAATTATAGAATGTTTCCTGAATAATTTAGTTCTATTATCTGCTTGATTTTTTCTGTATTTAGATACATAATCACGATCATTTCTTTTCTTATTAAATACTCTATAATCTTTATCCTTATAAGTATATTGAACATCTCTAAATAAACTATCTTCATTGGTAATGAAACTAATATGTTTATCTAAATCTGCTTTATCTTTAAATTCTTTTAAGTATTCTTTTTTTCCACCTAAGAAAGTATATGCTAATATCTTTATTTTCATAATTATATTAAAAGTTAATTGTCAATGATATAACATTGATAATAACGCAAACTAAAATAATCTTACCTGGCAAACTATTCTTTGCGCAAAAGGCTATCAGTTTATTCATAATGTCTGTTTAATAGTTCCAGCTAATATAGCAAATCCCAAAACTTACTGAAGATGATATGCCTTTGGTTTCGGGTAAATATACTTTTTAATCAGAACTTTTTATCTTTGAAAATGGAATTAAATTCTACTAAAATTAAAATTTATTTAAATAAACTCAATGAAGATAGCAATCCGAATTGGGGAATTATGAATTCTAGCCAAATGCTATACCATTGTAATAAATACATAGAAGTATCTTTTGGAATCAAAAAAATATATTTCGTAAACAGAATTTTATTTAGAGCTTTTTTTAGATACTTTTTTTTACAATATTTAAAATATATAGAATTTGATATTACGAAATTTAAAAAAAATTCAACAACACTAAAAGTTTTTAAATCATACCCTTTATCAATTGATTTTAATAATGAGAAAAAAAGATTAATTGAAAATTTAAACAAAGTTCAAAATATTGATACTAAAATAATTCAACATCAACTCTATGGAAAAATATCATCTAATTTATTTAAAAGATTAATCGCTTTTCACACTTCATATCATTTTAGTCAATTTGGGATATTAAGTGATTGATAAATCTATCACACAAACAAAGGCAAGTTTTCACTTACTTCATTAGTGGCTTTTCTTTATTCTTGGTAAAGTGTATTGTAAGGCTGTTTGAAACATCTTAATACGTTGATTAATATCTAACTTAATGATGTCTATTACTAACTTTAGTTTTTAAACATTTTTTTTAATCCCAGTTTTTTTATTTCCTTTCTCTTTAACAAAATGATGTTATCATCTTTCAAAGAATAAAATTTATTTATAATCTTAAATTCGTGAGGTGTGTTTTCTGAAAACCCATCTGATTTTTTTGCAGGATAATATTTAGCAATTGGTTTTAACAAATATGTGAAATCATTACTCCTAACTAATATTCTAAACCAACTATTATTATATGTAATCCAAGGTTCCTTGTTGTCTAAAAGTATAATTTCATTTTCAGGAAAAGAAAAAAGATTAGGTCCAACCTGCGAGCGCATAAAATCATCTAGTGCGTCATACTTGACCTTAATTTCTTTTCCGTTAACAATTGTTTGCAGGAATTCATCGTGATAAAATTTTGAACCAATAATGTTTAACTTCCAGCTATTATCATGTTTTTTAGTTTCTATATTTATTTGTTCTACATCTCCATAGTTTCTAACCTGTTGCGTTTGTTGGCTATGAATTAAAAGTGGGAAAAGAATAAAAAAAATTTGGTTCTCATTTTAATTGATTTATGGTTAATAATATTCAAAATGCACTAAACCTAATGGAGATGATATGCCTCTAGTTTAAAAGAAAATACTTTTTTAATGCCAATCCCAAATGATTATAAAAGCTTCACTATTTCCCATTTTAATTGAATCTATTATCTTAAATCCTTCATTTAGGTGAGCTCTAACTGATCTCTTATTTTCTATATCAACAACCGTTAAACAAAATGGATATATAGATGAATATTTATTTTTAAAAAGTGTGTACATTTTTTTAACTATGCCCTGAGCTCGATGAGTTGCTGCTATACAAAGTTGAGCTACAATAATAAAATCAAGTTTAGAGAGCTGTTTTGACTTATAAACTTTTCGATTAATTTTCATAATTAAATTTTTTAAAAACTCATCTCCTTTTGTCGAATCTTTTGTTGATGCTAATAGGTAGCCAACAATTTCTCCTTCCGCCTCAGCAATAATTGAAGGAGATTTTTTTGTTATACTTTTTAAAAATGAAATTGAATAGCTCGCAGTTAGAAAGCCATCACTAAATTTGGTCGTTGAAGAAAGATTGCTTTTTAAGTTTTTTGACTGAAGCTTTTTTACTTCTTTAAGCTGATTAAATGTTCTTATTATTTTTATTTCTGTGATATTCAATATGAAAAAAGTGAAACTTATGAGAGTGAATAAAATATATTTCCTAGATCAAATGTACTTTTTTTATTATGGTAGCTTTTAGTTCTTTAAATATAGCAAAAAGTTTATTGTTCGAAATAAATTTATCGTTTTAGAACTTACTGAAGATGATATGCCTGTGGTTAAAAAAACGCCCCTAAATATAATTAGAGGGTTTTCTTATATTAGCTTTAACCTGAGTATGTTTTATGAAAATCAGTAAAGGAGTAATTACAAAAGGATTTGTTCTTTCGGGAATAATGAATATTGGAGGTGTTTTGATTTTTTCAAGATTTTTTACAAATGATGCTATCACTGCTGCTGACCCAGTTGTAATATCTAATTTTGGTTTGCTAATGATTGTTGTTTGGGGCTTAGTGTTTTTATCTGTCTCTCAAAAATATGAGGAATTGAATTGGCTTGTTGGAGTGTTTGCAATCGAAAAATTTCTTTATGGATTAAATTGGATCAATTGGATTTCTAATAATGATCTCTTTGCATTGTTTAATAAAGACCAAATGGCAGGAATTTTCTACGCTTTATATGGTATAAATGATTGGCTCTTCTTTCTGTTTTTCTTGTATGTGTTTATTAAGTCATTTAAATTCGAGAAGGCAAAATAGTTTAAGGGTCATTTATTTTTGATTCATTTTAGTGAGTTTAAGTGTTATTCTTTTTTAAAGATTTATATCTTGTGATTTTATGGATTGCATTAAAATAAATAGATTGTTGTTCTTAATCTACTTGACCTTTATTTCTTGTAAAACGTTAAATCTCAAGGGTGGGCCAATCGATGTGGGAAAAGATCCAAACTTCAATATTGTCCCAAATAATGACATTGGTTTATCCAGTTTTAACAAAAAGGTTATTGTTTTTGGTATTGACCTTTATGCCGTTAGAGAAGTAGAAGACGCTAAACTATTACACGCTGCTAACGTAATGGCTCAATATCTTGATAATGATGAGGATGGTTTAATAGACAATCAATTGGTATTGAATAAAATGCTAGAGAATAAGGCCTTTTTAGTTATGTGGAAGAAAGAAAAGGATTTAAATATAAGGCCCCCTTCGGTGAGAATTGGTCAAGATTTAGGAAATGACGAAACCAATCCTTCTTTTGTTTCTAATGGCAAAACTGGAAGATTCGATGCAACTTTAGAGGAAGTACTTCATTTAATCAACAATGCTGGACATTCATATGCTTACCCTGGAACTTTTGGTAAAAATAAAAAATCAGCATTGTCAAAAGCAATGGATGTCGCTCGTGGAGGACGATTTTTTAAAATCCCTTCTATTTATCCTGCAAATGCTTGGTTCAGTTATTACGATTCAACTTGTGATTATGAAACTTGCCAAACTATTGAATATTTATACTGGGCATTAACATCTATTCTGGGCGCTCAAGAAAATCGATTAAATGAAATTGGTAAAGAATGGAAATTAAATACTGCGGATTTATTAGAAAACACAGATAATGAAATATTTGAATTATTGACTAATCCAATATATAATTTACCAACTATACTTCCCGACGGCTCATACAAACATTAAAATCAATTATAATAAGCTTAAGGGCCGTTTTATTATAAATCAAAATTTAACAAGCTGATATGTTTCTATTTTTTCATCTGAATTATTAAAAGGTATGCCATAATATTTAAATTACACGAATATTATTATTATTTTTATAATCGCACTAAGCCCCTTAGAATTAAGTACATACTTCAATAACACAAAGAAAAAAATTCATGAGTATATCATCTTTCGTAAGGATAGGGATTTAGTTTTTTATAAGAATCTCTAAAAGTTTAAATCTTCTAACCATAAATTAATTACAATGCGACAACTTAAATCGATCTCAATTTTATTAGCTCTTTTATTTGCAATTTTAAGCTGCAAAAATATAATTCACAAAGATTCAAATGTTTTAAACAATTCTGATTCAAATGAGCTAATATTCATTTTAGAGATGAGCACAAAAAATAATTTAAAAGCTGAAGTTGAAGATTTTACTCAATATTTATCTGATTTTATCTTAGAAAGAGAGCCTTCAACTATATACGGATACTATATTTCAGATGATGGGAATAAGGTAACATTGATCGAGAAATATAATAATAGTTTAGATGGAATTAAACACGGCGAAGATTTTATTAGTGGCCCAAATTTTGAAAAATTTTTCAAGTTTTTTGAGATTGAATCATTCATTGTTTTAGGAAAAGCATCTGATGAGTTTAAAAAGTTTTGTTCTGAAAATGGCTTTGTGATTGAATATAGAGAATCCATTGGAGGATATGTCAGAAAATAACTAAAAACAGGACTTAATTAAAATGAAGTTGCTTTGATCTAAAAGTAAACCCTCCAATTGGGAGGGTTAATTTATATTTTTAATTTGGGAGAAGCTCCTCAACTAATTCAAGAGATTCCCTTTGGTGACCAATAATCATCTCTAATGACTCCCGAAATGCTTTTTGATCTGCTTTAAATGTTTCCCAGCCAAACATTTCATTGTAGTCTTCTTCCCAAGAAGAATCAAAATCTGGATTGGAATGTTTAAATGTATTAAATCCTACATATGAAACAAAAGTATTACTTCGCCCACCTGAAACAAGGCTTAACATAATTCTACTACTATCTGGTCGTCTTTTTGCCATAACCTTACCTATTCTTTGAGTCCATCTCCCAAAATATTCATTATGGGTCTGTTTTACAACATAAATATTTTTAATCAAATGTTTATAAGGGGGAGTCGTTACATCCACGTTCACATCAGCCCATTTTTCTCTTTCCCAAATTTGCTGACCTCCTACTAATTCTGCAAACGGCATAACATTATCAGCCCAATATTTAAGTTCTGCTGAAGTATCTCTGTCATATCCTTCTGAAGTTTGAAAAGGCATTATTCTTTCAAATACTCCGGCATTCTGACCTGTACTTATCTTATAGGTAATAATAAAGTTGTCTTGTTCAGCATTATATTTTTTTGTCTTTTTTGCTGCCGACTGGATAAATTTATTTTCCATTCCTGATTTTGCTTTGTAATGAAATGTATTCCAATATTCTGCATCTGAATTTCTTTGACCATATGAATTTGAAAACATAACGATACAAATAAATAAAAGTATTTTTTTCATTTTAATTTGATTTATGATTAATAATTTGCAATTTATATATAATTTATAAAAGAGACCCAGATGAAAAAACTTACTGAAGACATCATAATTTTGGTTTAGTTTGTTTGTTTTCTGTTTTTTAAAAACCATAATCCTCCCGAAGAAAATAAAGCCAGTAAAACTAGTATGGGCTGAAATAACAAACGCATAAATCTACTTGTATCAGTATTTAAATTGAAAGCATCTATTTCATTTACATATTGGTTAATGTTTCCTGGGAAAATTAAAACATAAAAAATTGCTAAGGAAATTCCTGTTTTTACTTTTAATTTACCTCCTACTACCATCAAAATTCCTAAAATAATTTCAATAATTCCAGAAGTAATTATTATCAAATCAATTAAGTTTTTCTGTTTTGTTAACCAAGAAGGGACTTGTGCTTGAAAAGCAATTTGTAAAAATGTTAAATGCCCTATTCCTATGTATATCATAATTAAACCTAATAGGATTCTAATGCTATTTTGAAAAGTATTTGTTTTAATTGTCATAAAAAATTGCAAATTCTCTGAAAATACTGAAGATGATATGCCTATAAGTTCATTGTTCAAGAATTAAAAATTCCTTCTTTATCATACAATCTTAAATCTCTTCTAAACCAATAATCATAGTAATTTTTTTATAAAAATTCATAATTAAAGATATATTTGATAGAAAGTATATTGAAAAAAATAGTCTAAATGTTTAAATCAAGAATGATTTAAACATTTAAGAAAAATTTCATTTCTAAACTTTTTATATTTTAAAATTTTTTCGTCAGAAACAAAATTAGTTGAACCCATACTGTTTTCTTTTATCCACTGGTTAGTTATTGGACCAAATTCTTTATTTAATTTTTTATCACTCCATTTAACCATTTCAATAATTACAGGATAGACATCAACTGCCTTATCAGTTAGATAATACCATTTGATTTTTTTATTCTCTGGATTAATTTTATAATCTATTAATCCATGCTCTATCAAACTTTTTAATCTATTTGTTAAAATATTAGAAGCAATTCCTTCGGCACTTTTGATAAAATCACTGAAAGTTGTTTTTTCAATAAATATATCTCTGATTATTAATAAAGACCATTTATCACCAAAGTGATCAAGAAAATTTGCTAAAGCACATTTACTTCTATACATTTTTACTGATTCTAAACTAATGTAATGTATGAAAGCAACAAATATTATTACGTAAATAACTGCAATACAGTAGTTTGTGTTTAGATTAATTAAAAGTAGTCAATTATATTATTAATTGACCTACTTAAAATAAAAAAAGTTAAAAGAAATAAAACCTCAATAAATGTATTTGTTTAGAATGTTGAATGTATTAATGTTAATTCTTCTGCTAGGGGGACTAAAAAAACATAAAATTAATTTTTACTTACCAGCTTCCCATTAAAAGACGTAATCCCGATCTTACCAAGCGAGAATTACCTCTATTTTTTCGGTATTCGTCCCAAGACTTTTGTGCTTCTGGATTGCTTCTTCTGAAAGCTCCAGGATCCATAGCAGATTTCATATCATCAAACCCAACAATAACCCAATGGGATTCACCATCTGGAGAAAGACCAGCAGAAAAACCGCCTAATAATGTTTGACGATCTTTAGATCTGAATTTTAGAGATTTTTTAAAAGCTATTAAGTATTTTTCAGGGTCTTCAACATCTAAATAAAAATATCTCTGAATTGGTTTATTTTCACCAACATTTACAAGAGTATTACCCATTGAAGCACTATGCGTTTCTTTGATTAATTGACTTGCTTTTGTTATTAACAATTCCCAAGCATTATTCTCTTTTGGTGCATATTGTGCGCCCATTCCTTCAAGACTCCCAGCCCAAATAAATGAATGCGTATAGTTATTGCCATAATCTCTAAAATGATTTTCATATAAATAGGCATCAACTTCTTCTGAAGTGGGATTCGATTTAAAATAATCATCAAAAAGATTGTATACCGCTTCAATATTTTCAGGCTCTATAGTAACATTATAGGAAGTCCAATATCTAGTCTGTCCAAATGACATTGTAGAAATTAATATTAATATTATTTTTTTCATTGTAATTGGTTTATGATTAATAACATTCAAACTTAAACATATTCCTATGCAATCCCAAATCATATGACTTACTTAAGATTATATGGCTGTGGTTTAAAAGAAAAAGAAACTTTAAAACTCTTATGTGATTTTTAAGTCAGAAGGAAAGTCTTCCCGTATATAGGTTATATGCAACTAATACAATAATTATAAGTAAATCTTGAAAAATAATCTGCCTTGGAGTACTCCATTTTTTCATTCCCTAAAGTTACAAATAAAACAGTATCATCTTATATGCTTTGGAAACCATAAACTTAGGCTGATATTGAAGCTACTTTTTTGTTTTTAGGCATTATAAAGGGTATTAATTCGTCACAAATACCGTATAAATCTTAATACAATAATTTAGAGTCTAATTTATTTCAACCTAATATCTTTGTTATTTGAATTTTACTATTAAAAACTTATTATGAGTAGACACCTATCTTTAAGGTCAGGTAATCCTGTTCTTTCAAAAAAAACTTTCGATAACACCATTTCCAGTGATAATAAAATGACTCTTGAAGGGACTGTAAATAAAACTGCAATAAGCCTTTTTCTTCTAGTTGGTGCGGGTTATTTAACTTTCAACACCATTAATCTAGTCTTGCTAATTGGATGTGGTATAGGGGGATTCATATTAGCTATTATCACTGTTTATAAAAAAGAGTGGGCTCCAATAACTGTTCCTATTTATGCAGTATTAGAAGGTGGTATGTTGGGTGGAATATCTTATATGTACAATTCTTTATATGATGGTATTGTAACAAACGCTATACTTTTAACAGTGGGGATCTTAGTTTCGTTATTGATCGCATATCGATCAGGCTATATAAAAGCAACTGAAAATTTTAAACTTGGAATATTTGCTGCAACAGGAGGAATTGCTATTGTCTACTTAATAAACTTTTTTATGGGCTTTTTTGGCTCAGGTCTGGGTGTAATGAGTGTAAATAAGGCTTCTCCAATAAGTATTGGGTTTAGTATTGTTGTTGTAATAATAGCCGCTCTAAATCTAGTTTTAGATTTTGATTTTATTGAGGAGGGGGCTGAAAAGGGGGCACCAAAATATATGGAATGGTATGGGGCATTCGGTTTATTAGTTACTCTTATATGGTTATATCTTGAAATATTAAGGTTACTAGCAAAGCTTAACTCAAGAAAATGATTTTATTACATAAAATGGAATTGCTGAATATTTTACACCTGAAGTTTAAATAAAAATTATTACTGTTTTATTTTAAATTTATTCCCCTTAAATATAAACCAAATAAGCATAATAATTAAATACGAAGAATAACTTATCACCGCGATTTTTGCGTTTAGTAAATTAATTAAAAGAGTAAATACAATAGTTGAAGATCCTGCAAGTATTAAAAAAAACTTTTTTAAAAGTGTAAGATAGTTTACAATATCAAAATTTTCTCTTTCCTTTTTTGACATAGCATTATAACCGCTCAAAAGATATTTAGCGTTTTCTTTATTTAAGCCTAAAGCAGTTGATATAAAAATTATGTCTGCAATTAAAACTGCAATAAAAGGAGAATTCATCATAGTAAATTAATAACATATAAATATAACAAATTCTAAAACTTACTTAAGATAATATCCCCGTGGTTAAAAACATTTATTATAATTAATTTTATTAACTTTCAATAAAAATGATTTTTGTAGAAAAATACTACCCTGTAATACTTGCTTTTTTAAGTTTTTTATATTCAATATTTTTGTGGTTTTCGGGCAATCAGCTTGAAGGCATATATGTAGGTCTATGGCCAGTAACTATTCTTGCCTTTGCATTTGTGATAAGGCAAAGAAGAAGTGATGATAAAAATTCCGGACTATGAAAAACCAAATTATGTTTATCGTAGGAGTAATAATATTTATTGTCTACGTATATTTTCTTTTGACAATAATCAGAAAACAACACAAAATTCAACGTAAAGAAAATATGAATTCATATGATTCAAGTGATTTTGACGGGATAGGAAATCAAGGTAGAATACCGGATAAAGATGTGAAAAATAGAGCGCCTTAAATGCTTACTTTTAAAGGAAATGCTTTTTTCATATAGTTATCTTTCACTCTTATTGATATTAAGTAAAAGAGTTATTAGAAAAAACTATTAGATGTAATTAAAATACACAATAGCATAACTCTGTGTATTTTTCTACTTTTTATAAACTTCTTTAACTAAACTATTAATTAAATATATACTCAATTCATCATAATACTCTTCATTAGCATCATCTATCAATAAGTTTTCGCTTAATCCGAATAATTCTCCAATGGTATCAAATTGCTCTAAAACATAATGAGAATATTTTCCGCTTTTAACTTTTAAATCTATCTGAATTTTAAACTTTTTGATTTTATGAAAGGTTTCGCTATCCATGTTGTTTATTATTAATGATTAATTGTAAAGCTACAACCTCTTAAGTCAATATTCGTAGATAAACATAACCATATAGAGAATTTTAAAAGCAGTATTTTTCATAAACTTACTGAAGTTTACATGCATATAGTTTAATTTGTGTTTTAAATTTCAGGCCTCCAGAAAAGAGCAGGATTTTTATTAAATCAAAAGAAATAAATGTCAATTTCTAAGAGTTACTAATAATCCTCAAAAACTAAAAAGCCTAAAACATTCTTAATAAAAGGTGCCGTTAGGTTATTAGTATTTAATATCGTAAGATTTAATTTATTTCAGGCAGTTTATTTTTTAAAACATACCCTAATTCTCTTTTTTCAGTTTGAATAAAAAAATACTCGGAATTACTTCTGTCTAAAATCCTAAAAGAATATCCTCCTTGAATTCTATGAATAACTCTTGATGTTGAAATTGGTTTTTCAAAAATTAAGTAGTTTTTATTTTTAAAAAAATACTTAGTATTAGAGTTATGTAAATTACTTATAATTTGCTTAGAGTCATTTTTATTTAAAAAATTGTCTTCCTTGTTTTTAATTAAAAATGAAATAAATTCAACATCAGAAAGCCACCTATTTTTTCCTTTGAATTGGAATTCATTGTTTTTAAACCTTATTTCAGGGTCTAATAAAATTTTATTTAGATTTTGAATGTTTGGTGGAATTTTATTTAATATAAATTTTGTTTTAAAAAATTGACTCTTAAGTTTTTCGAGTCTAACTTTATAATCATTTGATTTTATCCTGTTAGATTTTAACATTTCTGAAAGAGCTATATTTTCTTTAATGTTCAGTTCCATAAAACGAGTTTTTAATAGTTCTGCTTTTTTGTTATTTTTTTGCCCAAAAAAAAGAAGTGGAATAAATATTAATAATATAATTAGTTTCTTCATAGTCTAAATATAATAATTATATAAACCTTATAATTATTGACGCCTTTGAAGTAGATTAAAAGTTACCGAATGATTAGTGATAAAATATTCCCGTTCTTACTAAAGATAAATTATTGTTTGATTAGGATTTGTTATATTTAGGCATCATTAAGCACAAATAAAATGAAAGGAATTATTATCCCTCTTTTACTTTTTTTTTTGACTAACTGCTCTAAAGATTCTGATAAATTGACCATAAATCTTTACGGACTTTCACAGGAAGATATAGACCAGGCATTGATCATTCATAATAATGCGCGCTCAGAGGTTGGTGTTGCAAGCCTTAAGTGGTCATCTTCACTGTCTAAAGATGCGTCAAAATGGGCGCTACAAATGGCCAAAGAAGATAGAATGTATCATTCTGAAAACGACTCGCGCACAGGACAAGGAGAAAATTTATATTATACAACTGCGACAGATTCAACAACATCTGCTAGAAATGGGTCTCAACTTTGGTATGAAGAAATTGAATTATACACCTATTCCCCAATTCTATCAGGAGAAAATGATTTTTACGAAATAGGGCATTATACTCAAATGGTTTGGAATAGCACTACCGAAGTTGGAATGGCAATGGCTGTTTCAGATTCAGGCAAGACATATGTTGTGGCGAGATATAGTCCTCAGGGTAATTTTGTTGGAGAATTTCCGTATTAAAAAATACCAATATTCATTTAAACTTTTGGCATATCATCTCTTTTGTGCATCAAAATTCTTCAATTGGACATATAGTTTTTGAATTATAAATAAGTATCATTACATTTAATTATCTGAAAAAGATAACGCGATGAAAATAAATTTAGTGACATTTGGTTACTTGAGAAATTTGGTGTGTTTCGATTAGCTCTGTTTTCGTTTTTATGGATGTAATAACAACATTAATAATTAAATATCTTCTTAAATAAGAGCCTAAAAATAGATAACTAAAAAGATATATAATTTAAACTTAATGGATAAAAAACTAATAATATGGATCTAGAAAAAATAAAAATTGCAATACTCAAAATAGTAGATTCGATTGCCAAAAGTCTAGGAGTTGAACTGAGGGTTTTGGTTCTAATTGCTTTTTTGGTTGGTTATATTTTAGGTCGTATTTAATTAACTAATCTGACTTTAAGAAGCAAATAAATCTTTTTATTCTATTGCATTAAATTATTTTAGAACTAATACCAAATTTTAAAAATTGTTTGGTTTCATAAACTCTTTTCAATTGTTGTTTTTACTTCATCAAGAGCGTCGATAATTACTTCATTAAAAGTGTTTTGTCCAATGTTGGTTACATGTTTTGCTCCTTCTAGCTCAAATCTGTCAAAAGCATTTTCAATAGTGCTATACTCATTATCTCTAATAGTGCTTATGGTTGATAATATTGCCTCAACAATTTCTCTTTTTCTCTTTTGGTAATAATCCATATAACTAATAATCGTTGTATTAATATTACTGATAATTTAAAAAATAATAACTAAAGTTAGTCAGAATTATCGTGACATACATAACATGACAGACATCAATTTTTTTGATTACATATAAGATTTATATAATTTAAAAATGTGTGTTAAATAGGTAAATATTGATTATTGATAAATAGTCTTTATATTTAATTATGAAACTATTAGCCTATCCTTTAACATTATTCGGTTTTTTTGTTATTACTAATGGTGCTAAACCATCCATCGAATGGATTGGGAAAAAGACAGATAAATTTTTTTCGCGGAGAGTGGGATTTATTAATGTAATTCTAACTATTTGTTTTTGCGTTTTTGGTGTGGTAAATTATCTAATAGAATATTAAACTTAATTAGAGAGGGTTTACAGAAATTTTATAAAGGTAATAGCAATCATAGTGTTTAAAATGTCTTTTTAAAAATGATGCTTTTTAACCAAACTTTAATAGCTTTTTCATCTTTTTTCTTCGCACTATCTAAACTTTGAATACAAAGAAATTTTATGTTTTCATTTGAAATACAAAGATTCAATTTTTTTTCAACATATTTTTTGTGTCTATTTACAGGATATATATAAACTCCATCTATCGAGGATATATGAATATTTTGATTTTGAAGCTCTAAATTATTTGCAAGTGAAACTGTATTAAATTGATCATAATTTCTAAAACGATAAGAAATATTTTTTTTTAATAGTTTATCATTATTACTAAAAAAAAGTTTTAATGTCTTCTTGTTTATTGGGTGAGGAGTGTGTTCTACTCGAAAATATTTTTTAATATATCCAAGCTTATTTGCGGCGTTCCACTGTCCGATGTAATAATTTGGACGAAGCAAAAAATTCTTGCTGTTTAAGATAGTTTTTTTGATGTATTTTATAATCGTATTATAGGCTAATTTAATCTTTGGTTTGGATTTCCATTTACCCCTTAAAACAGGAGTTCCGTTTACAAACCAATCTTTCTGTTTCACAGGACGAATCAGGAAAAAATCATCATTAAAATAAACAAAATTATCAGAAAGAGAATTTATTTTCCAAAGTAAACTTTCAATTGATCGACTATTAAAACTAGGTAAACAAAATTCGTTCCCTTTAAATATTTCTTTATGATCAATTATTTTAATGGAATTAATCCCTTTTGAAAAATGATTTTTAAAAATATCTGAGAATTTTGGTGCTTGACCATCAGTTATAATAAAAATATTTCTTACAAAAGGAGCGAATTTTAAGATTGAGCCAACACAATATTCAATTTCATTTTTGGATTCGAAACGAGTATTTAACGAACTATGGGAAGAATATGATTTTTCTTTTTCTAAAAAAAAAGCTCTCTTTTGTTTTAGATCAGGATCACTTCCATTTACCCATGTTATGACAACATCTATTGGAATTTCTTTTTTGATATACTTTATGATTTAGTCATTAGTGATAATAAACTTTCGCTGGTTTAAAACATATAATGGGTGTTTAATCTGTACAATATTCATCTCCTATTTCAGATGAATTATAAACTTCTTCGGAAACACTACCAGACACAATAACTATTTGATTTTTAACATTTTTTAGTTTTTCATTCCAATAGAAAAAATATTTGCCTCCTCCTGATCCTTTGTCTTTGATTTCAACACATCCTGTTTCTTTTGAACAAAAGGAGACTAGTAGAATTAAAAATATGAGTGCTTTTTTCATTAATTCATTATTTTAATCAAATATAATAAATCCTAAAGCCTACTCCTCTCAATATGCGTTTGGTTTAATCATATTTATTAAACTTTTCATAAGCCAATTGTTCAAAATATTCTTATTCTTAAATTATATTTTTTTTGATGAAGGAAAAAGTATTTGTTTTTTTAATAGCTTTACTAGTAAATGTAAAAATATCCTTAAAAATCTATTGACTATAAATAACTTGAAATATAAATGATGAAAAAATTATCTATCCCATATGCAATTGTCATTGGCTCCATATTTATAAGTCTTTCCCTTTATTTTGGGCATCTTGTAAATAGGTATTCACATATAGAAGGGAAACAACTATTAGACAAAAAAGAGGGTACAATCTATTTATTAGATGAAAGAAAATATATTCTAAAAAATGGCGATGTATATCAGTATGAATAAATTAAACTGATCTGCTATTTAAACTTTCTAGAAACTGTTTTTAAAAAAATTATAAGTAATATTACCTTTATAGCTATGAAGGATAAACAGGTTACGCTTTTTGGTGCATCAGGATTAATTGGTGGTGTTTTGATAAAACAACTTTTAGAAGATCCTTCCATTTCAAAAATAAAAATTGCTTCAAGAGGGCCTATTAAATTCGTTCATGAAAAAATTATTTTTTTTCAAATATCTTTTTCAGATCAAAAAGAACTTGAAAAAAGTGTTGCTGATAGTGTAGTGGTTTTCTCAACAATTGGTTCCACAAAAGCCAAGGTTAACGGAGATAAAAATGCCTACAGAAGAATAGATTTTGACATTAATCTTTCCATTGCTAAGTCTTGCCTAAAAATGAAAGTTAATCAGTTTCAACTTGTCTCATCAGGAGGAGCAGATGCCTCAAGTAAAAACTTTTATTTAAAACTAAAGGGGGAAATAGAGGTTGCCGTTTTTGATTTAAAATTACCTTCGGCTGTTATTTTGAGACCCTCTTTATTGTTAGGAAAAAGAAATGAATTTCGTTTTGGGGAAAAGATTGCTCAAATTTTAATGCCTTTATTTTCTTTTTTATTTTCCGATAATTATAAACCTATAAAAGCAACCTCTGTTGCAAAATCAATGCTTAAATATTCTAAGATTAAACCGCTGGGAAATCATGTGATTTATAATAAAGAAATGATAAAAGATTTATAATAAACTCACAAACGCCCTTTATATCTATATATATAAAAATAAGTTAGCTTAATAAACTGTGATTATTATTTACTTAAATAAGTTATGTTTGAATATTATTAACCATAAATCAATTAAAATGAAAAAATTTTTACTTTTAGTAATCTCATTATTTTTTTTAACTGGAATATCCGCACAAATTGTTGCTTTCCATCCTGTTAAGGTAAGTGCTAATCAACTTGAAAGTTTTCTTGATATAGAGACTAACTACATGAAGAAAATTGCTCAAAAAGCAGTTGAAAATGGAGACTTATTAGGATGGCGCTTGTTAGAGACTTTTAATCCCGGCTCTGATGATTTTAATTATATGTTTGTCAACATATATAAAGATTTTAACGCTGCAACCTCTACAAATGCAAATTGGTGGAATAAATCGGAAGAAGTTGTTGGTGTAAAACCAAATATTTTATTAGATGTTTATTCTGGTTTAGAATTTGACAGAAGATATTTTTATGAAGTAAAACAACAAATTCCCAATAATCAGCAGGCAAGTTATGTTATCTTAAACTTTGCCCGCCCAAATGATGTTTCAATTCATATGAATGAAACAGAAAAATATGTAATCCCACATTTCAAAAAAAATATGAAAAAATTTGGAATGGTTGGATGGGGTTTTGCAACAAAAATTACACCACAAGGAAAAGAATATTCTTCTATGATGACCTGGGATTCATATGATAATCTTTCAAATGTAATGAAGCACTTAGCTGGCTATGGAGTTATGGACGGACTTCCCTATGAAAAATTTAGTAAAATAATAGATTGGGAAAATAGGTATATCATGAAAGTTATTTCAGCAACAAAATAAAACAGAACACTCCCTCATGGAGGGTTATTATTTTTCTTAAAATATAAATTTGTCATTGTTTGGAATCTAGTTACCACTCGTTTTTATTAAGGTCATCTATTATTTTTTTATAGATAGATTGAAATAAAATAGTAGAATACTCCTTTAATGTCTTTTGATAATTATTAATAACTCTGGGTTGAGACTGTATGTAAAGTTCTTTTTTCCTTTTATTCGTCGATTCAAAATAATCTTGATTCATTTCTTCAATAGCTTTAAGCTTAAAACGCTCAAGGTCTGCTGCTAAAAAATCCATTTTAGCGGGAAAAGGTAGTTTAAAATCTGTTCCGTCAGAATCATAATATTTCCCGTCTTGATACTGCATTTCAATTCGAAATTTATCGTCCCTTGCCTCTAAAATAATGGTGTAGTCATGGTTGTAATCAACATAATCTAAAAGACTAGGGTCTTTTGGATTTATTAACTTATATGAATTGATAACTGGCACCTTTGCCATTGCTTTTATTACGATTCGCTTTGAGTCTGAATCGTTAAAAACAATTACATCATTGGCATTTTGATAAATAAGAGCTATTGCAAAATTTATTTTTGAAAAAACTTGGGCTGCTGAAGCCCCCCTAACTTCATAAACCTGTGAAATTTTATTGCCGTCAATTTCCTGAGAAAAAGATTTTATACTCACTAAAAATAATAGAATAATTATGTGATTAATTTTCATATTAAATAATACGTTAATGATGCTAAATTGAGAAAATTGGTTTCTCGGAAAAATCTAAAAATTATCTTTTTCAAACTCTTTTAAACTCCATATCACTTCTGGATTTTCAATAAAGTCTGGAGGATTGCCGATTGCTAGTGCATGAATATCCAAGTCTTCATTATCAAAGCGTACCACCCAATAATCAACTTTGTTAATTTTAGAAATTCCCTCAAGTAATTCAACGGCTATTTTGTGTTTCTTATTTAAGTGGTGAGAGAAAAAATAGCAGCTTTTCCAACTCTGATCTTTTTTTGGCTTAAACTCTAAAAGAAACTCATTTATCAAATCTTGTCGTTTCATTAATTAAAAATATAAATTTTATTTCTAACAAATAACGTTAAAATTATGTAGTCTAAATAATAAAATTGATCTAGCTTTTTAATGATCTTAAAGGTGAAAACGGTTTAGGTTTTATTATATTTTTTAAACCCCATCTTATCTATTTAAACCTTTAGTGTGTTTTTTGGAATAGAAGAAAGTGGTAATGAAAAATAAAAGTCCTTTCATATAGATTAGGATAACAATTTTAGATTAAATGTAAACCGATTATATCAAACTGATTAATAGTGAAGCTATCCTTTCCATGTCCCTCCATAGCGATAATGTTCATTGTCTCTTCTTACTTCAATAAGGCAATCATTACATAGAAAAACCCATTCTTTAATTGGCTTGTATGATGCACGAAAAGCCATTCTAAAATTTTTTTTACACTTTTCGCATTCTTTTTTTTTCATCCTAATTTTAATTTATTCTGTTTTGTACTTTTGTCTTTTCTGTTTTGAGCTTTAAAAAATAATATATTCTTTTTCACTAAGGTTAGATATAATTTGTCTTTTAAACACAGTTTTATTCAGATTTTCCAATATCGTTAAAATTTATGTTTTTCAACGATTTATGTTCATAAAACTAGCATAATTTTGAAAAATTAAGTTTAAAATTTTATCATATCTCTTGGAAAATTTTTGATCCACCATTATTATTAGAAATAATTTCTTCAGAATCTAGGTCCTTAATCCCAAATTTTCTTGTCTCACTAAAGTTTTCAGCAGTAATAATCAATAAAAAACTTCAAGATCAGTGTTTTTATAATTAATTAAATATAATAAATTCTTGTATTTCTTATAATAAGATGTCTTTCTATGGAATAATCAAAATAGATGATTTAGTTTCACGCTATGATTTTAAATATGTTCCGCATATTTTCTGGCCTTTCACACTTAGCTTATGGAATTCTTGCATTATCTCATCCGTTTTACATTGATGAATTTGAAAGGTTTGGATTTTCAAAATTTAGGCTTTTAATTGCACTTAGTCAAGTTTTTTTTGGATTAGGTCTTCTGCTTGACTTTCGGAAAATTAAATTAACCGGGATTAGTTCAGGGCTATTATCAATTATGATGGCTGGAGCACTTATAACGAGAATCATAATTAAAGATGAATTAATACAGTCTTTACCAGCTTTAGGCTACTTATTAATAAATTCTTTTATCTTTATAAAAAGCATACAAAAATGAAAATCCTTAAGTACCTTTTAATGTCAACCATTTCATTGATTGTATTAAATGTATGGTTCTTCCGTTTCAACACTTTTACTATATACAGGGGTGGAAATGCAACTAATATGATTGAGGAATTTGCTGTTTATGGTTTTAGTGAAACAGTGGTCTACATAATTGGAGGGTTAAAAATTTTGGCAGCATTTGGACTTTTATTTGGGTTTTTTTTTGAAAAAACTATCCTTCCATCGGTATCTTTAATGGGAACTTTAATGCTTGGTGCCATTATAATGCATTTTAAAATAAATGATGAAGCCATTAAATTTTTACCTGCTGGACTACTTTTTATTTCTAGTTTAACAGTACTCTATCTTCATAAAAAAGAAAGATCTTAGAGGGTTGAATTTCTCGCACAAATTTAAAAAATAAAGAAAGGATGTAACCTGAGTGTTGATTATAAATTAATATATAATTAATGGAATTGGAATAATGACTTGTCTTGTCATTCTCAAAAAAAAATGACTATTTTTTCTTTCTTCTGTTAGCAATTTTGTCCCCTTTTGTTCTTGGCTTATTATATTTTTTGGCAATTTTGAATTTATATGAACCCCCTAAATTAGTTTTTTTATTTTTAGCTTTTTTTTCTTCCATTACATAAAGATACCAAAAAACTAATTCTCTATTTTAGAAAATTCAATGAGATTTTTGACTGAATTTTCAATTGAAAATTACTATTATAAAATTTCAGTAATCGTACTTATCTTAGTATTAAACTTTATATGTTCTTTTACTTTTTTCCCAAGTAATAGTTTGCCAATGGGACTTATAGGAGAAATGCAATAATACGTATAGATTTCAATATCACACGATTCTGCGGCTAATGCAATATAATAATTTCCATTATCTGTTCGAACAACAGAACCCAGACCAACTATGCCTGTGTCATAATGGTTTTTAAGTGATCGTAACTTTTGAAACTCCTTCTCCAATACCAATAGTTGGTTTCCTAGTTTTTCACGTTCAATCTGGATCATTGCCCTCCCTGTTTCATGCTTGTCTCCAGCACTACTTTTAGTTTCAGAAGTCAATGCTAATTGTAGCTCGTTTTTTCTTTGTTCCAACAAATCCTTTCTTTTTTGAAGATAGTTTTCACAATGAAAAAACAACTTTTCTTTTATCATAAACAGTTTTCAAAGAGTCTTTCAAGTTAAATAAATTGTCAATATGATTTAAACCTGATTTAATGAAATTTTCTTGGTATTTTTTTAGAAAATAAAGCTTCTGAAATCTAGCTGAAAAGAACTAAAAGAATTATCTACTTTTATCGCATGAATAAAAACAACGTTTCCTTTAAATGGGCCTTTAAAGAATTTATTTGGCCAAGAAGAAAAATTCTCTTTTTAGGCCTTTTTTTAATCTTAGTTCGCAGTTTGTCTGGCTTAGTTCTTCCTTACGCAAGTAAATCACTAATCGATGATGTTATTCCATCAAAAGATACTCATTCTCTCACAATTTTATTGTTAGTGGTTTGCATTGCTTTATTATTTCAATCAGTTAGTGCATTCTCACTAACAAGACTTTTAAGTGTTGAGGCACAACATTTAATTTCAATTCTACGGGCCAAAGTGCAACAAAAATTACTTACCCTCCCTATTAGCTTTTTTGACAATAATAAATCAGGTGCATTAGTTTCTAGAGTCATGACAGACGTTGAAGGTGTAAGGAATTTAGTGGGAACTGGGTTAGTGCAATTAATAGGTGGAAGTGTAACTGCCATTATATCACTTATTATTTTAATTCGGATAAATGCTCAAATGACTTTATTTGTTCTTGTACCTATACTAATATTTGCTGTAATTGCATTAAAGGCCTTTGGATACATTCGTCCAATTTTTAGAGCTCGCGGAAAAATAAATGCTGAAGTCACGGGACGTCTTACAGAAACCCTTAATGGAATTAGAGTAATTAAAGGTTTTAATGCTGAAGCTCAAGAACAAAAAGTATTTGAAAAAGGGGTAGAAGATTTATATCAAAATGTTAAAAAAAGTTTAACAGCTACTGCATTTATGACGAGTTCTTCAACGTTTTTATTGGGTTTAGCTTCTGCTGGTATTATGGGAATGGGAGGGTATTTTATTATGAATAATTCTATGACTTATGGTGAGTTTGTGTCTTTTACACTTTTTTTAGGTTTTATGATTGCCCCAATTGTTCAAATGAGTAACATTGGGAGTCAATTAACAGAAGCCTTTGCAGGTTTGGATAGAACCCAAGAATTAATGGGTATTGATGAAGAAAATAACTTGAAAACAAGAACCATATCACTAGATAAAATTAAGGGGAACATCACATTTAACAATATTTCATTTAGTTATGATGATACCACAGAAGTACTTAGAAATATTTCTTTTGAAGCGCCACAAGGAAGTGTAACCGCACTTGTTGGATCTTCAGGGTCAGGAAAATCAACTATTGCAGGCTTAGTCACTGCCTTTTTAAATCCTAATTCTGGACAAGTGCTTATAGATGAAATTGATCTGTCAAAAGTAGATTTAAAAAGCTTTAGAAGTCAATTAGGCGTTGTACTTCAAGATGATTTTTTATATGAGGGAACCATTCGAGAAAACATACTTTTCCCACGACCCAAAGCTTCAGAAGAAGATCTTTTAGAAGCAGTTGAAGGAGCCTATGTTAATGAATTTACAGATCGCTTTGAAAATGGCTTAGACACGGTTATTGGTGAGCGAGGGGTTAAATTATCAGGTGGGCAACGCCAGCGGATTTCAATTGCAAGAGCCTTACTAGCAAAACCTAAAATTGTTATTTTAGATGAGGCCACATCTAATTTAGACACTCAAAGTGAAGCTTTTATTCAAAAAAGTTTAGCAGTATTAATGCGCAACAGAACTACATTTGTTATAGCTCATCGTCTGAGCACAATCCAAAAAGCTGATCAAATATTGGTCATAGAAGAAGGTGACATTGTAGAGCGAGGAAAACACGAGGAACTTATAAAGACAAAGGGAAGGTATCATGAATTATATACCTATCAAACAAGAATGTAAACTGATAAATAATTATTAAAATATTCCTCTTTTAGAAAATATTAGTATTGATTGACGATAGGTTTTACTTTTTGAGCAATCAATCCCATAGTTTTTTTTAGTTGATCATGCGTTAAATTAGCATTGTCCAATTGAAAGGTAAAACGTGAAATTCCTCCTAAAGCGGCACTGTGTTGTAGAATCTTTTCAGCAACTTCTTCGGGACTCCCCACTAACAAAGCTCCTTTTGGACTATTTTGTGCGTCAAACCCTTGTTTTGTAACCGATGGCCATCCTCGTTCTCTGCCTATACGGGTAAAGTTTTTTGCATAGCCTGGAAAATAATTTGATACTGCCTCATCTTTTGTCTCTGCGACATAACCTAAGGAATGAATGCCTAAACTTAATTCATTGGGAGTAAAACCAGCTTCAGCTCCTGCCTTTCGATATAAATCTACTAAAGGCCGGAAACGATGAGTTTCACCACCTATAATAGCAATCATAAGCGGCAGTCCCATACTCCCTGCGCGGACAAAAGAAGAGGGTGTTCCTCCAGCACCAAGCCAAATAGGCATTTTTTTTTGAAAGGCCCTAGGGGTTATGAGCTGTTGATTTAAAGGAGCACGATATTTTCCAGACCAGGTAATTACTTCAGAATCACGAATTTGTAATAGTAACTCTAATTTTTCTTTAAAAAGTGCGTCATAATCTTCAAATTGAAATCCAAACAATGGAAATGACTCTGAAAAAGAGCCCCGACCAACAACTATTTCTACTCGCCCTGAACTAATTAGATCGAGAGTAGCATAATTTTGAAAAACTCGTACTGGATCTGCGGCGCTAAGAACAGCAACAGCACTACTCAATTTTATCTGCTTTGTTTGGGCTGCCGCTGCCGCCAAAATAATGTGTGGTGCAGCATCTAAGAACTCTTCTCTATGGTGTTCCCCAATCCCAAATAAATCGATGCCTACTTCATCAGCATAAATAATTCTATCTATGAGATCCTTTATTACCTGAACACGATCCTCAGAAGAAGGTTTCCCTTTTGAAATGTCTACTGCTGCAAAACTGTCAATTCCTATTTCCATGAAATACTTATTAAATGGTTACTTTACTAAAGTGATTTTATCTTTTTCAATAAAAATTTTCTTTTTTTTATAAAGTACACCTAGTGCTTTTTTAAAAGCCTTTTTACTTAAGTGAAGCTGTTGCATAATATCATTTGGACTGCTCTTATCAGAAAGATGCAATTCTCCAGAATGATCAAGTTTCTTTAAAATAGTTTCACAATGTGTATCAATAACATTCAAAAAACCTTGTGGCTGAAGAGAAATGTCATACTTCCCATCCTCTCTTATTTTTTTAATATATCCGATTTTTTTGGTGTTTCTTTCTAGCGGCTCAAAAACTTCATTTTTGTAGAGTAACCCTTCTAAAGATCCATTGATTACTACATTAAAGCCCAGATCCGTTTCTCTTCCAATAATAAGCTCAACTTTTTCACCAAAATCTAATTCCATGATGTTTTTAATTTATGATAAAAGTACTCAATAAATAGAGGATTTGTTTTATTAAGTTAAGGCAAAAACATTTAGCTTAATTGACTATTTTTATAATCGAATTAAAATTTAATTATTCATTAAAATAGAAGGTTTTATGAATAGAAGAAATGCATTAAAAAATATGGGCCTCTTGACCGGAGGGTTAACCTTTATTCCCTATTCATGTTCCCTAACCCCTGAGCTTGTATTTAAACGCTTAGCCAATGTTAAAAAAGAGCAACAAGATTTGATTGGGTGGGTTTGTAATTGTATTCTGCCGGAAGATCTAGAAAACTTTCCTACGCCTGAAAGTCGGCAGTTTTTTGTGTTAACTCAAATTAATGATTGTGAAAACACGAAAATTATTCTTCGCTTTTTAAAGGGTCTTGAGTCTTTTCAGCTAGCCTTATCTCCTACTAAAGAAATAAAAATTGATTGGCTAACTCCAGAAGAACAATTTGTTTTTTTAAGTCTACAATTTGAAAAGAAAGGTGCCATTAAAATATTCTTAGAAATGTTAAAAAATTACTCTCTTTTGCATTTTGAAACATCCGAAAATTATATGAAAAACTATTTAGACTTTGAATTTATGCCAGGACGTTATATAGGTGACGTGACCGTTTAAACACATTATATTATGAAATCAAATACTTTTGATACCATCGTAATTGGGGCAGGAATGTCAGGGGGATGGGCTGCCAAAGAGTTTAGTGAACAAGGATTTAAAACCCTTTTATTGGAACGTGGCCCCAATGTGGAGCATTTAAAAGACTACCCAACAACCAATACACAGCCATGGGAATTTAAGTACCGTGGTAGGCTTACTGCAAAAGAAAAGAAAGAAAATCCTATAGCCAGTAGATGCTATGCTTTCAAAGAGGATGCCAAACACTTTTTTGTTAAAGATAATGAGCATCCCTATATCCAAAAGAAACCTTTTGACTGGCTAAGAGGTTATCAAGTAGGTGGAAAATCAATAATGTGGGCACGCCAAGTTCAACGCTGGAGTAAATATGATTTTGAAGGCCCTAAACGAGACGGTTTTGCAGTAGATTGGCCCATTAGATATAAAGACTTAGAGGCATGGTACACTTATGTTGAAAAATTTGTGGGTGTAAGTGGAAATAAAGATGGTTTAGACACCTTACCAGATGGTGATTTTTTGAAGCCATGGGAATCTAACGTGGTAGAAGATTATTTCAGTAAAGAGATGAAAAAACACTATAAGGATCGGCATGTTATTTATGGCCGTTGTGCACATCTAACTGAAAGCAAGCCTCAATTCATCGAACAAGGAAGAGGTCTGTGCATGAGCAGAAGAATATGCCAAAGGGGCTGCCCTTTGGGAGGTTATTTTAATGTTAATTCTACTCTGATTCCATGGGCTTTAAAAACCGGAAACATGACTCTTAAGCCGAATTCTGTAGTTCAATCTGTATTGTATGACGAGGTAAAACAAAAAGCAATTGGTGTTCGGGTTATTGACTCAAAAACAAAAAAAACAAAAGATTACTTTGCTAAGGTTATATTTATAACTGCAGCTACACTAAATACCAATCTTATTTTATTGAATTCTAAATCTAAACGTTTCCCAAACGGCTTAGGAAATGATAATGGGTTGATGGGAAAATACATTGCCTTTCATAATTATAGAGCAACAATCAATGCACAGTGTGAAGGGTTTCCCAAAAATACCATTGAGGGAGCAAAACCGACCTCACATTATGTTCCACGTTTTAGAAATGTATACAGACAGGAGACAGACTTTTTACGCGGATATGCTGCTGGGTTTGGTGCTTCACCAGCTAGAGTAACTGATCGTGGAGGTTTTGGTGCAACGCTTAAAAAACAACTCCTCGAAACCAAAGAAACAGGTGTTTGGAATGTTAATTCTCATATGATGGGAGAAACTATTCCTAAAGTAAGTAATCAAGTAACCTTAGATAAAGAAAAAGTTGATTCTTGGGGAATTCCACTTTTAAATATAAATGTAGAGTATGATGAAAATGATGAAAAAATGATTGAAGACTTTTTTGAACAATTTACAGTGATGTTTAAAAAAGCTGGATTTGTAAATATAAAAACAAACGACAGCAAAAGAAGACCTGGAAATGACATACATGAAATGGGAGGAGTTAGAATGGGAAAAGACCCAAAAACATCATTACTAAATAAGTGGAATCAATTACATGAATGTAAAAACGTTTTTGTTACGGATGGTGCTTGCATGACATCAACAAGTACACAAAACCCTTCTTTAACCTTTATGGCAATTACAGCAAGAGCTGCTAATTATGCTGTTGAACAAATGAAAAAAGAATTACTTTAAAAAGATTGGATTGGATTTATCCTCAGGAATTCGAGAATTCATTATCAAGAACCAGAGGGGTGGAACTAACGACAATAAAATAGAGGTTGGATAACCAAAGGGAAGTTGTGGACTTTCTTTTTTATTTTCCAAAATTTGATATTTTTTGGATGCCTTAAAATGATGATCGCTATGACGTGTTAATTCATATAAAACAATACGTCCGATAATGTGATTGGAATTCCAAGAATGATGCGTTTGTACTCTTTCGTATCTTCCTGATGGTAGTTTTTTTCTCACTAATCCATAATGTTCTATGTAGTTAATTGTTTCTAAAAAAACGAAAGAAAGGATCCCCACTATAATAGCAAAGAAAAGACCTGTTGTTCCAAAAGTAATTACCCAAACGGCTAAATACGCGGTTTGAAAAAGTGTATACCACATCATATCATTTTTAAAAGATAAAAAACCTTTATTTTCTTTCTTTAGCAATCTATTTTGAATTCGCCAAGCATTTAAATACTGATTAAATACTGAAGTTACCCAAAAATGATAAACAGATTGATTTAGCCTTGAAGTTGCTGGATCTTCAGGAGTTGCTACATTTTTGTGGTGGCCAAAATTATGCTCTAAATAAAAATGCATGTATAAACATGGCAAGAGTAATAACTTAGAAAGTATTCGTTCGCTTTGTGAAGTTCTATGCCCCAGTTCATGTGCTACATTAATAGCATTTGTTGCCAATAAAATTCCTAAGGACAATATAATCCCAATCGTTTCATAGTTCAATAATGCCCCGCTATTCAGAATATAGAAACCATAGCATAAGATTCCAAAAACAAAAGGAATATTAAAGTACAAAAGAAGGTCAAAAAAAATATTATTTACTCTTTTTTCTTTTTTAGCATCAGAATAAGAGATATCAAAATCATTTAATAAAAGCTCCAATAAAGGGATTACTATAAACGCGTAAATTGGTGCACTATACGTAAGCATGCCTGAAGAAAAAACCGATAAAAGTGTGGCTAAAGGAATCGAATATGCAAAAAGATATTTAAGATCACTCATGATTAAATTTAAACAAAAATAATAAACTTATTGTTTCAATGGTTTTAGAAGAGAAATTGATTTGAATTACTCAGATTTAGTACCTTTAACGCAAAATAAAAGATAATATAATGACACTTGTTGCAGTAACCGTAATTATCACCACTATCATTACCTTAATTGTTATTTTAGTTGATATTAAAAAATCTAAATAAAGCACTTGCTTTATCTAGATTTTGAATTAAATTTTTTTATAATTAATGATAAAGCTTGTAAAGTAAAAAGTTTAGAGATGTTTTTCTCCCCTTTCCGCCTTTATATTTTAATTGCCCTTTTATCGGGGCTAAATATATTTTCTCAAGCAGGAGGTATTCTTATTCAGCAATACAGTAAAGGTCCTGAATTAAATCAAATGTATTCGAAATGGAGCTTTTCAATTGGCCCTGAAATTAATCGAATTAATTCCGATCTAAACACCGCTTCTCCAACGATAACCTTTGGAGGAATGATAAATATAGAATATCGTTTTTCGAAAACTGTAGGCCTTCTTTCAGGGTTAAAGTTTGTGCCAATATCTTATCGCTACATGTCAGAAGGTTCTATTGAAAAGGATCGTCTAAAATATTTGACAATCCCCTTGATTCTAAAGTTAAATCCTTTTAAAAAAATAAGCTTTGGATTGGGTATACTTTACAATCATTATGAAAAAGGACAAAGAATTCTTAGATTTGAAGATGCTAAATTAATTACTGAGTATCCAAAAGGGGTTTTTTCAAATCCACTTGGATTTAGTGCCCAAGTAGACTATCATTTTTGGGACCGCTTTAATGCAACAGTAACCTATCGTTGGGCCAAAAAATATAGCCCTGCTACTCAGCCTCAAAGCAATAATTCTAAGGGACTACAAGTTAGTCTTACTTATACTTTTTTGCGATCAAAAAAAATGCAGCAACACGAGGGGTAATAAAAAAATCTCATGTTTTTTCTAGAATACTCTACTTAATGTAATATTCAAAAAAGGATGGCGTTTATATTCTTGCTCAGAGATGTTTTTAGATATAGAATTAAAAAGAAGTTTAAGCCTCCATGGATTTTGATGAATCATAATTCCTGCTTGAAGATTATTCGTGAAACGTTTCATTTCAAAATCAAAAGGACTGTTATCTTTGAATAGACTTCCTGTTAAAGAATAATCGTGATATTTATATTCCAATACAGTGCCTGCAAATAGTGCGAAGCCTCGCATAATTTTTTCTAGTCTGTGACCAAAAAAAGGTAACCCATGTAAATTCCCTAATTGAAATCCAAGTCTTGTTTTTGCCCCTGTTCTGAATGTGCCAAATTCTAAATGAGATTGTTGAACAAATTTTATGTTTTGCCTTATGATAATTCCAGAAGAAAATGAGATTTGTGCATTAATATGAAAAGCCTGGGGAATAGAAAAAGACCATGATAGTTCCTCTAGATTTAAAACACGTATGTGATACGTGTTTTGCATTTTTTTTGCCAAAGAAGCTTCTGCTCCAGAAACTCCAAAAGTAACACCCCATCCAACACCAAAATCAGAGTTTTTATAACGCTCTTTCGAAAACCTTAAAAACAACCAACCGCTGTATGGGTAATCCATATCTTTTTTGTCAATTGTCTTATGTAGAGAAGGTGTGTTTATTTCTTGACCTAAAGTCCAATGCTTGGATATAAAATACTTATGATTCGTAGAATCTGATTTCACTTTTCTATGAAAACCATATTCTAAAAATATCCCGCTGCTATAATATCTATCGCTTCCAAAATACAGATCGTTATCTACATTAAACCCTAGATAACTCTGTGCAGCTAAACTGCCATAAAGACATCCGAAAAAGAGGATAAGAAAATGTTTTTTTGTCAATACATTTATCAATGGTCAATCTTTGTTTTTTAGAATTAACAATGGAATTGTACAATAAAAGTCTTTTTTGAAAACAATATCAGTTTCCCATAATTTCTCAAAAAAGCCTCTTTCTCTCTTAAAAACAATTAACATATCGGGTTGATTTGCCTGAAAATGCTCTAAGACTCCCTGGTAAACAGTAGCATTTTCCGAAAAAAGCATTTGATCTGATCTTTGCATTAGCTCATCATTAAGCTGGTGGTTTCGATTTGCAAAACCAGGAACCTTAACCAATAATAATTTAAGTGAAGCCAAAAAAGAATCCTGAAAATACATTAATGCGTTTAGGGTACTTGAGGTTTTTACTTCACCTGTCCTAAAGGCTAAAAGCATCTTTTTTGATGGTGTAAACGTTTTGTCTAATGGTGCTATAATTACAGGTACTTGGGTTCTTTTGATCATACTTCCGGCAATTTTTCCGAGAAAAACGGCTTCATTAATTTCATTATTTAAAGGCCCCGTAACAATTAGATCTAATCCTAACTCTTGATCTAATTTTCTTATTGTTCCGACTAAATCACGCTCACTACTAACAATCTTAACTTGATCTTTTTTAGTAGTAATAGTAGCTACCATTTTTTTTATTCTTTGAACGTTTTTAATCTCTAAACGAGCATTCACATTCGATAAGATTGTTAAAGAAGAATGTGCCGGGAATGCATCAATGACATAAACATTGCATTTAAAGTGAGATGCTAAATCTATGGCGTAAGATAAGGTACCCTTTGCATACTTAGAAACTCCAACAGGTACTAGGATGTTTTGCATGATAAATTTTACACAAAAATACTAAGTCTAAAATTACAATGATTAATTAAACTAAAAAAAACACTGTTTTTATCTTTCATAGGCATAAAATATTTTTAGAACCCTTATAGATTGTCTACTTTTACAACATTATGAAAGCTTACGTAAAACAATATAAAGAGGGCACACATGGTGTGTTGGAGTTTGGAAATTCTGCAGGAAATTCTCTTTCTACTCCTATATTAAACGAATTTAAAACTCATTTGATTGCCTTGGAAAAAGATGCTACCGTTAGGGTAATCATAATTCAAAGCTATGGAATACGTGCTTTTTGTGGGGGTGCTTCCCTTGTAGAAATGAAAACCTTAAAAACGTTAAAAGAGGCGACAAAATTTTTTATGGGAATTGCCGATTTGATTAATACAATTCGCTCATTAAGTAAATTTGTTGTAGCGCGTGTGCAAGGAAAAGTAGTAGGTGGTGGTGTTGGATTAGTAGCTGCATGTGATTATGTTATTGCCAATTCTAAAGCAGAAATAAAACTTTCTGAATTATCAATTGGCATAGGGCCTTTCGTTATTGAACCTGTTGTTTCTAGAAAAATTGGGATAACTGCCTTTTCACAACTTTCATTAGACGCACACATATGGAAAAGTGCTGAGTGGGCCCTTGAAAAAGGACTATATACTTCCGTTTGCTCTAGTAGTAGTGACGATCTTAACCAAACAGTTAACTTTCATGCAGAGCGTTTAGCCAATTATTCTGAAAAGGCGGTGAAAACATTACGCAAACTTCACTGGAAACAGACTGACCATTGGGAGATACTACTCGCTAAGAATGCGAGAATTACAGCTAAATTAGCCCTTGAATCAACGACACAAAATATTCTTAAAACATTATGATTCAGATGAATAATAAAATTAGAGTCTCTAAGGAGTTTAAGTTTGAAACGGGACATGCCTTATACGGCTACGATGGTCTTTGCAAAAATGTGCATGGCCATAGCTATAAGCTTACTGTTACACTGTTAGGAACTCCTATTATAGATAATAAACATGTTAAGTTCGGAATGGTTATAGATTTTAGTGATTTGAAGAAAATTGTGAATGAATGTGTAGTAGCTCTATTTGATCATGCAACTGTTCTTAATATAGATTCCCCACACAAAGAATTAGCGGAGGCCATGGAATCTAGAGGGCATAAAATTGTTCGTGTCAGTTATCAGCCCACTAGTGAAATGATGATAATTGATTTTGCTAAAAAAATTGCAGCTGCTCTACCAAAAAACACAACATTACATCACCTCATGTTAAGAGAAACCGAAACTTCTTTTGCTGAATGGTATGCATCAGATCAATAAGATTCGATTAAAACCCTAAAGCGTCTAAATCAGCTTTTTGTTTAGGTTTTTTCTTTTTTTTGGAATCAATAATATCATTACAATCAACAGAAATAGTTTGTTTTTCTGGTGGAAAAAACTCTCCTACAGAAACTCCTAAGTCAGGGTTTTGATACAAGGCTTTCATATAGCTTCCCCAAATGGGAAGCGCCATTGTTGCTCCTTGTCCAAAACCTATTTCTTCAAAATGTATTGAACGATCATCTCCTCCAACCCACACCCCTGTTGCTAAATTAGGCACCATTCCCATAAACCAACCATCACTCTGATTTTGAGTAGTTCCTGTTTTTCCTGCAATAGGGTTGTCAAAAACATAGGGATAACCTGTTACTATTTTTTCATAGATATAATTTGTCTTTTCTAGCCCCGCATGGCGAAGACGAGCACCTGAACCATACTTGGTAACCCCTTGCATCAAATTAACAGTTACATAGGCAACCTCTTCGCTTAAAACATCTCGTGTTTCGGGAACGACCTCAAATAATGCACGGCCATTTTTATCTTCTATCCTTGTAATCATAACTGGTTTAACATAAATTCCGCGGTTTACAAAAGTGCTATATGCACCAACCATTTCAAAAAGACTAATATCTGGTGTTCCAAGTGCAATAGAAGGAACTGCAGGAAGTCTTGATGTAATTCCCATTTTCCGCGCTAGGTTAATGACAGGTAGAGGGCCTACAAGATCCATCAGGCGTGCGCTGACAGTATTAACAGAATTAGCTAAAGCGTTTTTTAATGTTCGTGTCTGACCATATTTGTTTCCTGAATTCTTTGGACACCAAGCATCTATATTTCCGTGCTTCATGGGATCAATACAATACAAAGCGTCTGGCAATGAATCACAGGGAGATAGTTTTAGTTGATCAATGGCTGTAGCATATAAGAAAGGCTTAAATGTTGAACCAATTTGTCTGCGTCCTTGTTTTACTTGATCATATTGAAAATGTTTATAATTAAAGCCTCCAACCCAAGCTTTTACATGACCTGACTCTGGCTCCATTGACATCATTGCTGCTTTTAGAAAGTATTTGTAATATCGGATTGAGTCCATTGGCGTCATAATGGTATCTCTTTCCCCTTTCCAGCTAAAAATACGCATTGGAACCTTTACATAAAACGATTTTTTTATTTCTTCTTCTGGAATATCTGCTAGTCTCATTTTTCGCCAACGTTCAGTGCGGTAGGCTGTTCGAAGCATAAGTGTATCGATTTCTCCGCTTCTTAAATCTAAAAAAGGAGCTGTTGGATTTCTATCTTTGTCATTTTGAAGGAAAAACTCTCTTTGTAAATTTTTCATGTGTGCTGAAACTGCTTCCTCACCAGCTAGTTGCATACGAGAATCTATAGTAGTAAAAATTCGAAGACCATCTCCATATAAATCATGCTTACTTCCATCTGGTTTTCGGTTTTCACGAATCCAACCATCCATAAATTCTTTTAAATATGCCCTGAAATAAGTTGCCAAACCTTCTCTATGAGATTGTGGTGTATAAGTTATTACTAGAGGTAGTTCAGAAAGAGAGTCCCTTACTCTTTCGGTGATTACTTTATTACGAACCATTTGCTGAAATACTATATTTCTTCTCTTCCTTACCAATTCCGACCTTCTAATGGGATTGTAATAAGAAGAGTTTTTAAGCATTCCGACTAAGGTTGCAGATTCTTCTATGCTAAGGGTTTGGGGTGTTTTAGCAAAAAATATTTTTGCCGCAGATTGAACCCCGTCTGCTTGATAACCAAAATCATAATTATTTAAATACATTGTCAGTATTTCCTTTTTAGTATATCGTTGTTCTAATTGCACAGAAATTACCCATTCTTGTGCCTTTTGAAGTACTGTTTTTAATATATTTCGGGAACGCACACCAACAAAAATTTGTCGGGCGAGCTGCTGAGTAATTGTACTTGCCCCCCCACGTTTGCCCATATAAACAAAAGCTCTAAGAGTTCCTCTCCAGTCAATTCCGGAGTGCTCGTAAAATCGTTCGTCCTCAGTAGCAATTAGAGCCTCTACCATATTGGTAGGCAGTTCCTCAAAGTTAATAGGGGTTCGATTATCTTTTAAATAATACTTCCCTAAAATTTCTCCATCTGATGAGATAATTTGAGAGGCTAAATTCGTTCTAGGATTTTCTAGCTGTCGTAAATCTGGCATAGGTCCGTATAAACCAAGAGCCGCTCCCCCAAAAAGGAAGAATAAACAGAGGACACCTATTAAAAAAACCACCCAAATAAATAGAATAGGTTTTCTATAAATTCCTTTTTTTACACGCTTTTTGTTTTTACTCATTTTGGATCTTCTTGATCTTCTATAGATATTCCAACTGAAACAATTCCTTTTAGTTCTGTCACGCCAGTTGCACTCCCATTAACTCGAATCGCCTGAGAAATTTCAATTTGCACAGGTCTTTCAGTGGGTATTTTAATGCCTTTTTTCCACCATAACTTACTCTCTTTTAATTCTGTGAATCCGATCCCCAGCCATGAACCATCTGGGGCTGCCATCGCATATTCTAAAGTGTCTTGAAGCACTTGTTGGTCTCCTGCTTTTAGAGTAGCGATCAAAAAGATGTTTGAAAATTCATATTCTGTATTATTTCTTATGCGGATAAATAAATTTTGTGGATTCTCTTTAAGGGCTGAAGACGGGATTTTAAAAATAACTGGTCTTGGAGAAAGACCTTCTTTTGCGACAGATTCATAATGAGTAAACCCTGCTTGAGATGTACAAGAAATTGAGCTTATCAAAACGAAAGCGATTACTGTTTTAATTTTATTTACATTCATCATGAAATATAAAGGTAAAGGGAATTCAAACAATGACAACTTAATTAAATCTTAAATTGCTGTTTAAATTTAAGGGCTTTTGAACGCCCCTTTTTAAAAATTTTATTGCTATTGTGCAGACCTTTGCGAAGTTCTCGTTGATCTTCAGGTGGAAGAGTCGAAATTTCCTTGCAGCTTATGGAACAACACTCATTCATTTTTTCTTGGCAAGCAGCACATTGGATGAAAAGTAGATGACATGCTTCATTTATGCAGTTTACATGGGAATCACAAGGAGCACCACATTGGTGACATTGGGCTATCACATCTTCCGAAATACGTTCGCTACGACGTTCATCAAAAACAAAGTTTTTACCAATAAATTTATTTTCTAGTGATTGGGCTTTAACCTGTCGTGCATATTCTATAATGCCTCCTTCTAATTGATATACTTCTTTAAATCCTTTGTGTTTAAAATATGCCGAAGCCTTTTCACATCGTATTCCGCCAGTACAATACATAACTATTTTCCTGTCTTCTTTATGCGCCTCCAATTCTTCTTCTATTATGGGTAACGAATCACGAAAAGTGTCAACGTCAGGGGTAATCGCATTATCAAAATGACCAATCTCGCTTTCATAATGGTTCCGCATGTCAACACAAAGAGCATTTTTGTCATTTAATAAGTCATTGAATTCTTGAGCATTAACATGAATCCCTCTTTGGGTAACATCAAATTTTTCATCTTTCAATCCATCTGAAACAATTTTGTTCCGAACTTTAACTGTAAGTTTTAAAAACGATTTATTGTCTTGTTCAATCGCTATGTTTAAACGTACCCCTTCTAAAAAAGTAATTGTGTCCAGAGAAGCTTTAAAAGTCTCAAATTGTTTTGCAGGAACAGAAAGTTGAGCGTTTATACCTTCATTGGCGACATAAATTCTGCCTAAAACTTCCAAAGGATTCCAATGAATGAATAAAAAATCTCTGAATAATTGTGGATTTCCTATATGGGTATATTGATAAAAAGAGAGTGTTAACCTTTCTTGTCCAGCTTTTTCTATGAGGTACGCACGCTCTTTTGAGCTTAAGGTATTGTACAGTTGCATGCTATACTTATTAATATTAAAAGATATCACAAAGGTAATGAAATTGGGTTAAAATAGCTCTAAACCATTTGGTTCAAGAAAAGCTTTATCAACCTTGCTAATTAAAGCCGGTTATTTATTCTAAATGAGATTGTTTTTTACCCACCAAGAGGAGTTTTTTTTGACGACCATTTACATACCTAAATCCTTTTGTGCCAAAATAACCTGCCTCCTCTAACATAATTCTGACTTCCTTTTCCCAAGTTGGAATATAAACCTTGGCATTAAGTTCAATTGCATAAACAGTGTCAAATTTAAGGGGATGGTCCCCTGAGCCTGGCACCCCTTCTTGCGAGTCCCACATTCCAATGGTAGTTCCCGCAGAGTGTCCAAAAAGTCCTAGAGGGTGAGTGTAGATTTGTGGAATTAATCCAGCAGCTTTACTATCAGATAGCGCATTTTTTAAAATTTCATTTCCTGTTTTTCCTGCTATAAAATTTTGAGTCAAATAATCTTGTACGGCATTCCCTTCAGCTAAAGCGTTTTCTAAAAATAAAGGAGCTTTTGTCTCTTCTGGTTTTAAAACATAAGCTAATTCTTGACAATCTGTATTTAACGTAAGATAGCTAATTCCAAAATCACAATGCAAAAGATCTCCTGGATAAATTATATCGTATTTGGATTCCCCATCAAAGGCATATAAATCACTTTTCCCTGAGCGTTGTATATCTACAGTAGGATGAAACCATGTTTTCAGCCCCAACTTTTGCACTTTTTCTCGAAGCCACCAAACCAACTCTTCTGTGGTTGTTCTGCCTGGTGTAATAACCGCTGAAGAAAATGCCTCTGCAATAATATTGTGGGTGATTTCTACTAATTGACTGAAAAGAGTCATCTCCAAAACGGTACGGGTTTCAATCCATCGTACTGCTAATTTTTCTGCAGAGACAACGCGATTATGATATGCTTTTGGAAGAGCTTTTATCATACCATCATAATCTGTTTTTACCAAACCATCCGCTAAACCATAAGCTTCTGAAGTGTTGATTCCAATTCTTTTTGGATTTTTACTTATAATATAATCAGATAATGCTTCCCACTGGTCGGGTTGTTTCTCTTTATCCCAAATAGACCTTATATTATTTCCGAAATTATAGCGGGTAATCGCTACTGCATCTATTTCTTTTTTGGCTTTTGAAAAAACTATAATAGTTCTTCTTCTGGCATTAAGCCAAGTAGGAGGTAATAATGTTTTTACAACAGGGTCTTCGTTGTATTCTCGAGTAATTAGAACCCAAAGATCAATGTTTTGCTCCTCCATAAGTTTTGGTAACAGGTTTTCAATTCTGTCTTTCTGAATCTCATTAATAAGAGATGCGCGATCTCTAAGGGTTAAAATAGTTTGACTTAAAAGTGATTGGGTAATAAACACAAATAATAAAATATGGTATTTCATGATGGAAGGTTCTTTAAAGTTTAAACCTACGAAAAATTGTTAATAATGCATAGATATACGGCTTGGAAGGGAATAAAAGAAAATGTATTTTAGCTAAAAAGCGAGCTATGTCAGATCAAAAAAGTGCTAAACAAAAAGCCCTTCAACTTACCCTAGACAAATTAGACAAAACCTATGGAAAAGGTGCGGTAATGAAAATGGGGGATCAAGCAATTGTTGAAGTTGAATCTATTTCCTCTGGGTCTATTGGACTAGATATTGCTTTAGGTGTTGGTGGTTATCCCCGTGGACGTGTTATCGAAATATATGGTCCCGAATCTTCTGGTAAAACAACACTTACCCTTCATGCAATCGCAGAATGTCAAAAAGCAGGTGGTATTGCAGCATTTATTGATGCTGAACATGCTTTTGATCGTTTTTATGCTGAAAATTTGGGTATTGATGTTGGCGAACTCATCATTTCACAGCCAGACCATGGTGAACAGGCTCTAGAAATTGCTGATAACCTTATTCGATCTGGGGCCATTGACATTGTTGTAATTGACTCCGTAGCAGCCTTAACGCCAAAAAGTGAAATTGAAGGGGAAATGGGTGACTCTAAAATGGGGCTTCATGCTCGTTTAATGTCCCAAGCCTTGCGAAAGCTAACTGCTTCAATTAGTAAAACTAATTGTACTGTATTTTTCATTAACCAATTACGTGAAAAAATTGGTGTAATGTTTGGGAACCCAGAAACAACTACTGGTGGTAATGCCTTAAAATTTTATGCTTCTGTGCGTCTAGATATTCGTAGATCAACACAAATTAAAAATATTGAGTCTGAAGTGCTGGGAAACAAAACCCGTGTAAAAGTTGTCAAAAATAAAGTGGCTCCACCATTTCGTACTACTGAATTTGACATTATCTATGGAGAAGGTATTTCGAAAATTGGAGAAATAATTGATTTGGGTGTAAATTATGAAATCATCAAAAAAAGTGGCTCTTGGTTCAGTTATGGGGACACGAAAATTGGTCAAGGCAGAGATTCCGTTAAAACACTGTTAATTGATAATCCCGAATTGATGGAGGAGTTAGAACAAAAAATAATGGCCACTTTAAAAGCTGTTGACGCCTAATATAAATGCTTTTCCCATAGTTCAATTGCATTTTTTATGTTCTCTTTTGGGTCATTAAGCAATTCTTTTTTTATCGCTTGATATGCTTGTTTTTGTAATGCAGGAATATCCGATTCTGATAAGTTTACTACGGGAATAACAGAAAGTGCCTTAACACGTAATTCACCTGGGTATCCATAGTTGGTATTCCAAGGGAATTTTCGCTTACAATCTAAAAAAGCCATAGGAAAGATTGGGATCTGATGTTCAATAGCAAGCTTAAAAGCTCCTTTTTTAAAAGGATTTAAAGCTATACTTTCGTCCGTGTAATCCTTTTCTGGAAAAATACAGATACTGTAGCCTTTATCAATTACTTTTTGAGCACGGCCATATACCCCATAACGACTTTTAGAGCTGCTTCGATCTACCATAATGGCTGCACGTTTATATATATAACCGAAAATAGGTATTTGGACCAATTCCTTTTTTCCCACAAAAACAAAAGGTGTTTTTCTTAATCTTAAAATAACCATTACGTCTATAACACTAGTATGGTTTGCAATCAGCATAAAGCTTTTGCCTTCTTCAGGGAAAGCAGTTGTTTTTTTAACCCAACACCCTGTGCCATATAATACAAATGGCGCCCAAATATTGCGGGCAATCCAAAACAAATATTTATATCCATTCGGAATTGCTAAAAAAAAAGCAAGTGGAAAAAATAATACAATAACGGGAATCGCTGTAAGCACATAAAACCAAACTCTCCATAAAACCAATAATATCTTATTCACCATTCAAAGATACTTTTTTCAAAATATATTTTTTGTTTATGTCGTTTTAAAATCCCTTCCTTTAATCTTCACGGTCATCAAAAATTTATACCGCATTGTTGCGCTGATCTATTAGTAATAGTACCTTTGTGGAAATAGTATAAAAATGGCGCGTATTTTAACAGGTGTCCAGTCAACTGGAACTCCCCACTTAGGAAATTTATTAGGTGCGGTTCTTCCCGCAATTGAAATGGCTAAAGCCAGTAAAGACGATTCTTTTTTATTTATAGCAGATCTTCATTCACTCACACAAATAAAGAAGGGAGAAACTCTTCGTGAAAACACTTTTGCAACTGCTGCAACATGGATGGCATGTGGATTAGACATTGACAATTCACACTTTTATAGACAAAGTGATGTAAGTGAGGTAACCGAATTAGCCTGGTATTTGAGTTGTTTTTTTCCCTATAAACGCTTAAAATTAGCCCATTCATTTAAAGATAAATCTGAGCAGCTTGCAGACATCAATGTAGGTTTATTTTCTTATCCTATGCTTATGGCTGCTGATATCTTATTGTATAATGCAGAAATTGTTCCTGTAGGAAAAGATCAATTACAGCATCTTGAAATTACCCGAGATGTGGCAGCAAAATTTAACCATCAAATGGGAGATACTTTTGTCTTACCACAAGCAAAAATTCAAGAAAACACTCAGTTTGTTCCAGGTACCGATGGTGAAAAAATGAGTAAATCGAAAGAAAATACAATCAATGTGTTTTTACCTGAAAAAGAGTTAAAAAAACAAGTAATGAGCATTAAAACAAACAGTATTCCTGTTGAAGACTCAAAAGATCCTGAAACATGTAATGTCTTTGCCATATACTCTTTATTAGCTTCTCCATCTTCTGTTCAGGTGTTGCACGATAAATATTTATCAGGAGGAATGGGATATGGTTACGTCAAACAACTTCTCTTAGATTTAATTTTAGAACGCTTTGAAACTGAGAGATCCCAATTTAATTACTATTATGAACATCCTGAAGAAGTTCATGTGGCCCTTGCAAAAGGAGCGGAAAAAGCGCGGAAGGTCGCAAGTGAAGTATTGCTTAATGTTCGAGATAAGTTGGGCTATTAAATCATTACAAATTTTAACGGAAAATACTATTCCCTAACCCTTCTGTCCATTCGTTCTTATCCATGTAGTTTAATTTTACTATTTTTGATTCAATGCAATTATCTATATACATACAAGAACTTCTTTATAAATATGAATGTGTAACCATTCCTCAGTTTGGTGCCTTTTTAACACGGCCTTTACCGGCTCAAGTAAGTTTGAGCGGAGCCTTTTTTCCGCCGCGCAAAGAAGTTACTTTTAATCAGCTTTTAACGACTAACGATGGGATTTTAGCACATCATTATGCACAAAAAGAATCGGTGTCTTATGAGCATGCGTTGCGTCTAATTGAAAAAGAAGTAAGTAATTGGAAAAAACGCATGAAAACACAAACCCTCCATTTTACTGGAGTAGGAGAAATACAATTAAACCTTGATCGTAAAATAACTTTTAGCCCATTGGGAAATGTTAATTTTAATATCAACTCCTTTGGATTATCTTCTTTTCATCGTAAACCAATACTCAAAGTTATTGTTGAACCAAAAATAATTTCTCTCATGGAAGATAAAAATAAAGACGATTTAATGTTTAAGCCCGAAAACGATGGGACTAAAAAATCAGGAATCCTTCGATATGCAGCTGTAGGAATAATTGGAATTGCTTTAGTAAGTGCATCCTATTATTTTGGAGATCAATATGTTTCTAATCAGCGTTTAGTAGCTCAAGAAAAGGCCCAAAAACAAATAGAAAAAAATGTGCAAGAAGCTACTTTTGATTTAGGGTCTCTTGACGCGATAGAAGTGAGTGTAACGACTGAATCAACTCCTGAAAAAGTCGTTTTAGACCAAGTATATTATAGTATTATCGCAGGGTCTTTTCGCTCTTTAGAAAATGCTGAAAATAAAATTGAATCATTAAAGCAAGAAGGTTATGAAAATGCTGAACTAGCACAAGTAAACCCAGAGGGTTTATACAGAGCTTCTTATGGCCGATTTGCCACTAAAAAAGAGGCTATTAACTTATTGTATTTTTTAAAATATACTCTTAAAGAAGATGCCTGGTATTTAGAAGAAAAGTAAATTACATCTTATAGATCCAGCCTTTGGGGTCTAAAGCGTTTACATTGCTAAAAATACTAAATTGTAATTGTGTTTTACCTGTCTGTTTATTGGTAAATACTTCTCCTATAGTTTGTTTAGCTTGAACTTTATCTCCCTTTTTTACATATAATTTTCCTAGATTTTTATATACAGAAATGTAATTTCCGTGTCTAATTAAAACAGATGGGTTACTTCCTCTAAAAGTTACCACAGACATTACGACACCTTCGAAAACAGTGCGAACTTGTGAAGAGGGTTCGGTTGCTATAGTAACACCATTGCTTTGTATTGTTGTTGTTTTCACAACGGCATGTGGTTGGCGACCAAAACGTTGCGTAACAACGCCCTTTTCTAAAGGCCAAGGCAGGCGTCCTTTATTTGCTTGAAAATTAGCTGAAATTAATCTAGCTTCTGGTGTAAGCTCAAACGTTTTATTCCCTTTCTTCCCTGCGGCTTTATTGGAAGCTAGAATAGCTTCCCGGATTAAGCGATCAATTTCCTTATTTATGGCCGTAGTCTGCTTTTCTTTTTTAGATATTTGGGTGTTTAATGACTTTTCTTTTCGCCTTAGAGTTTTAATTAGGGCCTCTTGCTCTTTGCGCTCTTTTGAAAGTTGTTCCTGTATTGCTCTATTGTCCTCAACAAGGCTGATTTTTTTTGTCTTCTCTTCTATTAAAGTTTTGTTTAGTTTTTGAAGCAGCTGTGTTTTGTCTCCAATTGCAATGCCTTGTTTTCTTCGATAGCTTGCATATTGTTTTAAGTATTGAACTCTTTTATAGGCCTGTAAAAAGTTTTCAGATGAAAACAAGAACATTAATCGATTTTGTAAGGATTTAGCAGCGTAAGACTTTTGAATCATTTTAGTATAGTCTTTTTTTAAAGCCTTTAATTCATTTCGCTGCTTGCCAATGTTTCGTTCGTTTAGACTGATGCGTCTTGTTAAAAGATTGGCCTGTTCATTTGTGACTTTAATCAATTCTGATCGGACGTTTAACTTAACCTGCAAGTCCTCTGCTTCTGTAAGGGCATTTTTGCGTGTTTTAGTGTTAGTAAAAAGCAGAGCGTTGATTTGCTTAATTTCTTTTTTTAAACGAAGGCGCTGCACCTCTAGTTCTTGTTGTCGTTTGTTGGAGTTTTGAGCCAGAATAGCTTCTGAAATAAATAAAAAAAGAGCGATAAAAGCAAAGGCTCTTTTCATCTTATAACTTTATTTTTGAATACCCTTCTGGTATTTCAAAGGGGAAATTTAGGGCATTCGGAAAATCAGTCCGTGTAAATTCTAAATCTAAGCGCTGAAAATTTTTCCCATCAAAAAGACTTATCTCAATGTTTTGAGGAAGAGTTTCTCCGTTTAAACGACTGTGGTTTAAATATTTTATGGTCAATGTTCGTGATGTGCCAGGAATAAGTAATCGCTGTTCTTTTAATAAAAAGGTAGTAGGGTCATAAAATAGAGTTGGTGTAATTCCCAAGCGTTTTCCATGAGGTAGTAAAATATAATATTGTGGATTTGAGATTTGCTTCCATCGCCCTTCTGATGGGTCTGCGAAGGGTTTTCCAAGTAATAGATTTTCTACATCATTATAACTAAAAGAAGAGTTAAGTGGGGTATTAATAATATCAAAATCACCTTCAAAATAATTTTTTTGGAATTTTTCATAAAAAGAAATTCCTTGTGGAGTAATCATCAGTTTTGCTATAGGAATGATCATAGTGGCGCTTAGCCATACTTTTTTTTTATTCTCTAATCTTAATTGTATTATTAATTGCTGCTTACGTTTTCCGTCGTCATAAGTTGCTCTAATTCGAGAACGAAGCTTGTCGATCTTAGGATATTTAGCTTTAGTTTTTGAAACCAGTGCAGCAATATCTACATTTTTAATAGGTTTATTTGTGGGTAGTACAGCTACTGTTTTACAGGCCGAAAAAAATAATATTATGCCTAAAATAAAAACATGGTGATGAAGCTTTTGAGTCATAATTAATGTAATTCCGAGTAATCCCCTAGACTTACAAAGGTAGGGTTTCCATTATAACGGACATGATTCCCAATCATTGCTTTGTCACATTGAATATTTTCTAGGTGAGTATGGTTTTGAATCAATGCATTTTTAAGTTGGCTATTAATGATTTTTGTGCCTTCCCCTAAAGAAACTCCAGGACCAATCGTACTGTTTTTTATGTGTACATTTTTTCCAATAAAGCATGGTGGAATAATTATACTGTTATCAATAATCGCTGTAGAATCAAGCAAATTTTCCCCTTCAGCCTCTTTAAAAGCTAGCATTGCTGAATTTGTTTTCAAGGTAACTTCCGGGTTTCCACAATCCATCCAAGCTTTTACAGTTCCTGTCTTGAATATTTTTCCACTTTGCATCATTGCTAAAATACCTTGATTGATTTGATATTCTTCTCCGGGTTGAAGACGTTTTTTTACGACCTCTTCTAGCGCTTTTTTTAAAAATTCAATTTGCTTGAAATAATAGATACCAATTACTGCTAAATCAGACACAAAATCTGTTGGCTTTTCAACCAAATTTATAATGGTGTTTTCTGAGTTCAGTTCAACTACTCCGAAGGCTTCTGGTTTGGCAACTTGTTTGACCCAAATAACTGCATCAGCGTCAAGGTTCAGGGAAAGATCTGCCCGAATAAGTGTATCCGCATATGCTACTACAGTGCGGCCCTCTAAGATTTCAGCGGCACACATTATAGCATGTCCTGTTCCTAAGGGTTGCAATTGCCTGAAAATGTGAGGTGTTGCCCCTAATGATTCTGCTAGAGCAATTAAAGACGTTTCTACTTCGTCTCCAAAAAAAGCTGGATCACCAAGAATAAAACCTATATCTGTAATGGAGCTGTCAACAACTTTTGCAATTTCACGAACTAATTGATGAACGATTGGGGATCCCGCTACTTGAAGAAGTGGCTTTGGAGTAGTTAAACTATGTGGGCGAAGTCTAGACCCTCGTCCTGCCATGGGTACGATAATTTTCATCTGCTATTTATTTTCCTGTACTTCCAAAACCACCACTTCCTCGATTTGTTTCAGAAAGACTAGTAGTAGGTCTCCATTCTATTTGATCATAGCGCGCTAAAACAAGTTGTGCAATTCTTTCGCCAGGCTCAATTGTAAATGGATCATTGGATAGATTCACTAAAATAACCCCTATCTCTCCCCGGTAATCAGCGTCTATTGTTCCCGGAGCGTTAAGCACTGAAACCCCATGCTTAGCCGCCAATCCACTCCTAGGCCGTACTTGTGCTTCAAAGCCCTCAGGTAAGGCAATTTTTAACCCTGTCCCGATTACTTTGCGCTCTAAAGGATTAAGAACAAGTGGCGTCTCTAAGACTGCTTTTAGATCGACTCCTGCCGAAGAAACCGTAGCGTAACTCGGCAATTTATATGTACTTTCGTTTTGAACTTGAACCTGGATCATTAGTTTTGTTTTATGTCTTATAAAAATACAAAACTGGATGGCTACTTCTTTTGGTTTAAGAAAATTCTTTCCTTGTTTTTTCAACCAAAAACTATGTTTTGGGAAAGCGCCTTTTGAGTTCTTTTTCAATTTGAAAAATCATAAGAATCGGTAATGCTGTAATTAAGGAGATTCCTGTCCACATCGCGAAAAACTGATCAATATTAACAAAGTACGCAATAATTCCACCAAAAAATAAATAAACACCTAACTGCTGAATTTTTTTAGCTGATAAAGTTTGTGAAAAGTCCCATATCTCTTGGCTTCGAATAGATGTTGTGGTGCGGTAACCGTAAAGAAAGTTTATTTTTTTTGGAGGATATTTAAATTGAATGTAACCTGCAACATAAAAAATTAGTCCTGTTACTCCTAAAATTAAAGTTAAAGGATTAATCTGATCATCGCTAAAAATCTTTGTTATCTGATTTATTGTCATTTTATTAAGATGGGCAATTAAAATAGCGTATTCCCTCCCATCTTTGCTTAAAGAAATTGTTCTTATCTTTTATAAACTCCTCTAAAGGAGTATTTGCTGGAAGTACTGAGAGCCACATTACAGGAAAGTCTTCCGGACTTGAAGTGCATTCATTTGATTCGCAAGGGTGGCGGTATTTATAACGTGCGTGTCCAGCTTCATGATAAAAAGTATAAAGGCGCTGTACGACAGTAAAATCTTCCCAAAAAGATTCAATTATTTCAAAACTAACCGTGCCTGCATCACAAATGTTGTAAGCTCTTCCTGCATGGTCTGCTGTTACCCCTGAGGCAAAGTCAGGCTCAGTACCAAAAAAAACGTTAACGAGACGTCCTGATCCAGGGTCTGCTTTTCCAGAACGAATTGCATCAGCCACAAATAATTCCCAATAATCCTCCAGTGAACTATCTTCTTTTAAATCCGCGTAAAATGGGTCTGTTATAACAGCTACTTCTTCCTCGGCCTCAGCTTCTGGCTCCAAATCAATAGAAGTTTTTTCACAAGAATTAAAGGCAAGGATTAGAAGAAAAAGTCCTTGTAACCATAATAATGATTTGTGTTTCATAGCAGTCATTTTAAAATGATAAATTTTAAGAGCAAGATAAATACAAAAAAGAAACTTTTACAAAGTTTAAAACTCGATTTAACATTCTTTTTGTTTTCCAATGAAAATATTTCTGGTGTTAGCTGTATTAATTAAAAATGTTGATAAAACTCCGTCATGAAATAATTAAATAGAAAAGCCTACTAAATGACTTTATAATTTATATTGGTTTTATTTTTAATTGTTAAGTGCTTCCGCACCCCCTACAATTTCTAAAATTTCGTTTGTGATTGACGCCTGACGGGCTTGATTATATGTCAATTTAAGCTGGTCTCGCATTTCTGTGGCGTTGTCTGTTGCTTTGTGCATAGCTGTCATTCTAGCACCGTGTTCACTGGCAAAAGAATCTCTTAAGGCTTTGAAAAGCTGCATTTTTATGCTTTTTGGCAATAATTGATTGACAATTTCTTCTTGTGTTGGTTCAAAAATATAATCTGTTGAACTTGTGTCAATATCTGTTTTTTTTGCAATAACAGGAAGAAGTGTCTCTTTTGTAACTATCTGGGTAGCAGCATTTTTAAAACGGTTATATATAACTACTACCTTATCATATTCTTTCGTAGCAAAAGAATCCATAAACCCTTGGGCTATGTCACCGCTTTTGGTAAAACTAAGATCATCAAAAATATTATTGTCATTAGAGGCTATTGTCTTTGTTTTAGATAAAATGTCATTCCCTTTTTTTCCTAAAGTCATTACAGAAACCTTTTCGTTAGTATGATCATTTACATACTGTGTAACTGCCTTAATAATGTTAGAATTAAATCCTCCACATAATCCGCGGTTAGATGTAATGGCCACAACAAGAATATTTTTTATGGGTCGTTCTTGTGTATATGGGTTTGGAGTATCTCCAGAAATAGACCCACTTAAATTTTGGATAAGCTCCGTTAGCTTATCCGAATAAGGACGCATCGCAGTAATAGCATCTTGGGCTTTCTTCAGTTTTGCTGCAGAAACCATCTTCATGGCTGATGTAATTTGCATTGTCGACGAGACTGATGCTATCCTATTTCGTATTTCTTTTAAATTAGCCATAACAGTTTATTCAAATTGAGCGGAAATACTTTTAGCAACTGCATTTAAAGTATCTAAAACTTCATCTGTCAGTTTTCCTGATTTGATGGTGTCTAATGTGTCACGATGTTTCGCGTTTAATTCTTCCAAATAAGCTCTTTCAAAAGATTTAACTTGATTTACTGGAACATTGCGTAACAAGTTTTTAGAGCCTGCATAAATAATAGCCGTTTGATCTTCTACAGTAAAGGGATCATTTTGAGCTTGTTTTAGTATTTCAACATTCCGTCTTCCTTTTTCAATTACGTTTAAGGTAACTGCGTCTAAATCTGAACCAAATTTTGCAAAAGCCTCCAATTCACGGAATTGTGCTTGATCTAACTTTAGTGTTCCCGAAACCTTTTTCATTGACTTAATCTGAGCATTACCACCAACTCGAGACACTGATATACCAACATTAATTGCTGGACGAACACCAGAATTGAATAAATCTCCATCTAAGAAAATTTGACCATCAGTAATTGAAATTACGTTTGTTGGAATATATGCTGATACATCCCCTGCTTGAGTTTCTATAATTGGCAATGCCGTTAGAGATCCTCCTCCTTTTACTATTGGTTTTAATGAATCAGGAAGATCATTCATTTCCTTGGCAATAGCATCATCATTAATAACTTTTGCCGAACGTTCTAACAAACGAGAGTGTAAGTAAAAAACATCTCCAGGATATGCTTCACGTCCTGGTGGACGACGTAATAGCAATGATACCTCACGATAAGCAACTGCTTGTTTCGATAGGTCATCATAAATTATTAGCGCTGGACGACCAGTATCTCTGAAATACTCACCGATTGCGGCGCCTGTCATTGGAGCATATACTTGCATTGGAGCGGGGTCTGATGCATTCGCAGCGACAATCGTTGTATAAGCAAGAGCACCTCTTTCCTCTAATACCTTAGCAATATTTGCTACTGTAGATGCCTTTTGTCCTACCGCTACATAAATACAATATACAGGTTCACCTGCGTCATAAAATTCTTTTTGATTCAAGATGGTATCAATACAAACTGTCGTTTTACCGGTTTGCCTATCCCCAATCACCAATTCACGTTGTCCTCGTCCAACTGGAATCATAGCGTCAATAGATTTGATTCCTGTTTGCAATGGCTCAGTTACTGGCTCTCTATAAATAACACCCGGCGCTTTACGCTCTAATGGCATTTCATATGTTTCTCCAGCAATTGGTCCTTTACCGTCAATTGGATTTCCTAGAGTATCAACCACACGACCAACAATACCTTCACCTACATTAACAGATGCGATACGTCCAGTTCGTTTTACAGTTGAACCTTCTTTTACTTCTTTTGAATGACCTAACAATACAATACCAACGTTATCTTCTTCTAAGTTAAGAACAATTCCTTCAAGCCCCCCATCAAATTCTACTAATTCTCCATATTGTGCATTTGACAATCCGTAAGCACGTACAATACCATCCCCAATGGTTAATACTGATCCAACTTCGTCTAGTGAAGCCGATGCTTCAAATCCTGATAATTGTTGTTTTAAGATTGCTGATATCTCAGCTGGTTTTACTTCTGCCATCTTATTATTTATTTAGATATAAATATCTTAGTTTAATGTAAATTCTCTTTTTAATTTGTCTAGTTTATTAGCAATACTAGCGTTGTATTGTATGTCTCCAACTCTTAGAATAAATCCTCCCAATATAGATTCGTCAACAGTGTTTTGAACTTCTGCATCATTCCCTGTAAGCTCTTTTACTTTTGTAAGCACTTTCGCTTCTAATTCTTTAGTTAAAGGAATTGCAGTAGTTACTTTTGCTATTTGGGTTCCCTGAGATTCATCAAATAACATGTTTATTTTTTGAGCAACTACGTCTATTATGTCAATACGTTTGTTTTCGACAAGTAGATCAATAAGTTTAACGCTGAGCTTATTCATGTTAGGAAACACTTCTAAAAGCGTTGCCTTTTTTACCTTTGAATGTATCACAGGGCTTTGAAGCATATCGCTTAAATCTTTACTTTCTGCAACAGCATTAACAATAGACTTCATATCGTCATTAAGTTTGCTAGCAGAGTTTTGTTCATTTGCAAGACTCATAACTGCTTTTGCATATCGTATTGCTGCTCTTGTTTGTGCCATGATTCTAGTTTAACTTTGCTTCACCTAACATATTCTCAACTAACTTAAGTTGCTTGTCCTTGTTAGATAATTCTTCTCTTACCATTTTTTCTGCAATATCAACTGATAAACCTGCTACGTGATTTTTAAGCTCCGCCATCGCTGATTTTTTCTCACTGGCAATGGCAATCTGAGCCTGCTCAATCATTTTATTTGCTTGAGTTTGAGCTTCATCTTTTGCATCAGAAATCATCTTTGCTTTTATCTCTCGGGCCTCTTTTAACATGGTTTCGCGTTCTACACGAGCTTCTTTTAAAATACGCTCATTGTCGGCAGTGAGGTTTTGCATTTCAAGACGAGCCTTTTCAGCAGATTCTAATGCTTCACGAATAGACGTTTCTCTATCGTTAACTGTACCTACAATTGGTTTCCATGCAAATTTTCTTAATAGAAATAAAAGCACAAAAAACGAGATAACTGTCCAAAACAATAGTCCAACATCTGGAGTAACTAAATCCATTTCTTAATTTATTTTAAAATCTTTAATACTAAAAAAATAGTGCAGCCAACCGCTGCACCATTTTCTTCTTTACTTTGCAATAAGTGATACAACAACCGCAAAAAGTGCTACCGCTTCAACGAAAGCGATAAGTACAATTGCAGATCCTTGTAATTTACCTTGCATTTCTGGTTGACGTGCCATTGCTTCCATAGCAGATCCACCAATTTTACCAATACCGATTCCGGCACCTATAGCTGCAAGACCTGCTCCAATCGCTGCGAAAGGAACGTAACTTACTGCTTCTTGTAATAATGCTAAACTCATAGTTTATAAATATTAAAAATTAATTAATGTTCGTGTTCGTGTTCCTCCATGGCGCTACCAATATATAGAGCAGTTAACATAGTGAAAATATAGGCTTGTATAGCCACAACTAATACTTCAATAACACTAATAAATACCGAGAATATCACAGATGCTGGCGCAATCCAAATACTCTTTGCTATAAATATCAATGATATTAAACTCAGAACTATAATGTGTCCTGCTGAAATGTTTGCAAACAAACGTATCATAAGAGAAATAGGCTTAATAAATATGCCCATAAATTCTATTGGCGCCAAAAACAATTTCATTGGTACCGGAACTCCTGGCATCCAAAAAATGTGTTTCCAGTAATCTTTATTTGCAACAAACGTTGTGATGATAAATGTTATTAATGCCAATACTCCTGTAAATGCAATATTACCACTCAAGTTTCCGCTGAAAGGGAAAAAAGGAATTAATCCCATAATATTATTTATCCAAATAAAGAAAAATAACGTTAATAAAAATGGTAAGAATCTTTTGTAATGCTTTTCTCCTATATTGGGTATGGCTACCTCATCACGAATAAACACAATCAAAGGTTCTGTGAATTTTGCAATTCCTGTTGGAACTCCGTTTTCCGATCTATTATACGCTCTCGCAGAAAAACCAAATATTAACAACAATAATATCATTGACATAAACATTGAAAACACCAATTTAGTGATAGAAAAGTCTAGAGGAGCTACATTTGTGGGATGATGTTCAGGATCAAAACTTACATAAGAGCCATGATCTGCTTCATCATTAGCATAATAAATTTCTTCATGGAATTTTATAAATTTCTGACCTCCTTTTTCTACAACAATTGTTCCATCATCATTATGGTGAAACTCAGATGACATAAAAGTCACTAATCCATCGTTTGTCCACAAAATAACTGGTAAAGGAAAAGAAATAGCATGTCCATCCCAGTCCATAATATGGAAGTCATGAGCATCTTTAATGTGATGCATAATCATGTCAGTAACATTGAAATCTTTTTCGTCTGATTTTTCTTCAATTGATTCATTTGCTTTTACTACAAACGAAAGTGAAAGAAGTAAGCCTAGTAACAGTGTTTTAAAAGTGTTGATTTGCATCAGTTTTTTAAATTAAAATAGCTTCTAAAATTCGGTGCAAATGTACGTACATTTAATCAAATTGCAAATTAAAACTTACAATGTTTAGCTTTTTTGAAGAAATTTATTAAGGTTGAAAATTTCAAAGGCCAAAAACAAAAAATATGGAATAAAAAAATTAATAACCTCGAGTTGAGCGTGCTCGGATTTACCAAAAAAAAGAGGTAATAAAAACACGATCGCTAAGGCCATCTTTATACTAGTCAATCCCAAAAACAACTGATACATTTTGTTACTTCCTTGACTAGCCTTAAATCTTAAAAAACTATAAACAATAAAAACCAAAACAGCATTAAAGGCATAAATAGTCCAAATAGGGAAATATAGGTGTCCAGTAAAAAATTGACTTAATATATACAAATGAACGGCTAAAAGAATAGCTGTCAATAATAATAATCTTGTAACGAAACTTATTGTTTCTTTAGTCATTTGTGTTGTTTTTTTGATTTGAAAATTTAGTGACTTGTTTAATAACAAGATATAGAGCAACTCCAATTGAGATTAATGAGCAAATTACAGTAAACACTTGATAGTTATTAGGGTAGATATTATCTAGTTTTATTCCTCCCCAGACACCAACTCCTATCGTAGCAAGCATTTGAAACCCAACACCCGAAAAACGGGCATAATTATTAAGCCGTTCTTTCTTTTTCTGAATTTGATTGTTGCTGCCCACCTTTATTTAGTTCTTTTACAGCTCCTTTCATACTACATGTTGCATTAAAAGTTGCTCCAGGCTCTACTGCTAATTTGCCGACCTCTACTTCTCCCTGAACATAAGCTGAAGATTTTAATGACAGCGTCCCAGACAATTTGAGCTTTCCGGAGAAGCTCCCTTCAAAATCAGCATTTGTACCGTCAATAGTGCCGTTAACAAAGCCTGATTTGCCAACAACAATTTTGTCCCTAGTCTTAATATTTCCTTCTACTTGACCATCGATTCTAAAAGGTCCTTTACTTACAATATCTCCTACAATTTTTGTGTCTGCAGCAATGATATTTTGTGTTGATATACTCTCTGTTGCCATTTTACTTTTTTTATTGTCTGAAAACATCTTTGTTAATTATTGAGACTCTAAATATACGTCTAGATTTTTATGAATTTGAATAACCTCGTAGTTTTCTGAGGAAACAGGAAGATGGTCCATCTTAATTTTATTACTCTTATCGCCTAAAAGATCCTTAAAACCTTCTGCTCCCTGGAAGCTAGTTAAACCGTGAACGACAACAAATGTTGTTTCCAAATCATATTTATCAATAGACGTGTAAAGATCAAAATACGCTACGTCAGCTATTGCAGTATTCAATGTTTTTACGAACTTATTTATTTCCTCCTCTTTGGTATTGGTGAAATTATATAAAACTTTAAAATTTTTAGAAGAACCCTCTTCTACAAACTCTTTTTTTTCTAAAGCAGGTATACTCGTTTTAAGCATGATTTGGGCCTTTTCTCCTTCTGAACTGTTTGGATAATTTAAGGCTATGAAATTAATTGCTTTTTTGTAGCTTTTGAATCCAAATAACCGTGCACTTGACACTGCTTTTAAAAATTCAAACTTTGGGACAATAACCTCCCCTTCAAACATATTAATAAATTTATCACATCCTGAAATTACTGAAGTGTAATTTTGGGATTCGAATTGTTCGTATAATTTTTCATACAAATACTCTGGGCTATTTTCATCTTCACCTAAATCAGTATCTGGATTTAATAAAATAGCAGCATATCTTGAATTGGAATAGTTGTCGATAATATCTTTTTTGATTATTTCTGCCTCATCAAATTGACTAAGAAGGATGTATATTTTATGTAAATTATATTTTGAAGGTAAAATTAATCGCTCTTCTGGGGCGCTTTCCAATAAATCCTTAAGTTTATTTTTAGCTAATTGGTACTCCTTAAATTTATCCTTATAAATTAGACCCAATTGATAGTAGGCAAAGTTTCTTTCCTTTTTTAAACTGTCTATAGCTTTATTTTCAATTGGTATTTTGGAAATATAAAATTGAGGGTCAAATAATTCATTGTCTTCAATTTCTGCAAATCCCTCTTCTTCTCCTAAAGAAGAAAGCTCTAGACCATCACTTCCTTTATTCGACCATCTCCAATTATCTTCCAAAGATCGACTCCCCCAAACTTTAACAAACTCATTCTTACCATAAGCAACCGTCACTGGATTGTAAAAATAAAAGGATTTAATATTAGGTGCTTTTTGACCAATGCCATTAATTTTACTCCCAACTGATTTTAATCCAACAGACTTGTTTTTTTCAGCTATTTCAGCCTTTTCTTTAGCTTCTTGAGCTTCCTTTTTTAACTTGTCTGTGTATACAGTAAAATATTCAAGGCGCTGATCTTCTGAAAGATTTATTAAAAATAAAATACTATCATTTCTCTGAGCGACGTCTTCAAAACGAATCACATCGTCTAAATTTTCACGCTTTTTCCTAATATCTCTAAACAGTCTGCTATTTCTCTTTAAGTTGAGCATGGTGCTATCGTAATAGGAACCAGCTTGCTTATAGATTGTTTTATCAAAACTCATATCTCCTAAATTCTGATAATTTAAAGCAACTAAAAACCTGTCCCTTGAGGCTGTTCTTAAAGATTTATTATAGTATACTTCAGCGATAGAATCAGAGGTGTTTGTTAAATGAAATTCAGCTATTTGATGATAAATTTTATCTAAGAAAGGTCTGTTTTCTCTATTTTCTTCAAGTTTTGTGAGTTCCTCTAAAAACTCCAACTTGTTACCCTCCGTGTAATTGAAATTTTTCGCCTTTTCAATATGAGCACTTATCAAGTAAATTCTTGGCGTCTTACGATTTAGCTCGATAACTCTATCAAACGCATAATTTGCGCTGTCCCTTTTTTCTAAAGCGTTATATAATTGTCCTTGGATGAAACGATATCGACCTCTCTCATCATTACTTTTTGTATTATTCGATGCTAATTCTAATTGAACAATCGCACTGTCCAAAAACTCTAAAGCGATGTACCCCTCAGCCAACATGGATGTGGCATCAGCAAAATCTTGACCTTTCAGCTTTTCTTGGTATAACAATCGTTTCAAGTTTGCTACTGCTAACTCTGTATTTTCTAATCTTAAATTTGTTTTTTCCCGCCAAATTCTTGCCTGATTAATTTTATCACTTGCTGGGTATTTGTAAAGGATGTAATTGAAAGCTTCCATTGCAGGCACAAAACGTTGATCAAAGTAACGCGCCTTGCCCAACAACAAGTAAGCCTCATCGATTTGAGGATTTTTTTCTTTACCATCAATGTTCATCCCGTGTTTTTGCACAGCCTTCACTGCTTTTTCCTCTGCACGCTCAAAATCTGCATTTTTTGATTGACCAGGAAGAATCAACTCATCTGAAACTTGCATGCGTTCAACTGGTAAAATTTCCCAATAGTTGTCAGAATAACTATCATTTAGAGCCTGTCTTCCTTGCTCTAAAGCATTGAATCCATTATATAAAGTATTGTACTCCGTTGTTACGGCGTGATAATTTCTGCTAATGAAAGTGTCGTTTTTACGGGAACATGAAACTGTTACAAGGAGTAATAAAAAAAACAGTAAGATCGAGGTGTTATATGTTTTCAATGTTCGTCTTATTTGATGATGAAATAACTTAAAGTACCGCAATATATTATGCATAAGCGTAAAAATAACTATCTTTTTTCATTTTATGTAAAAATAGTGTGCATTTAAGACATGATTTAAGCCTTATTTTTCTCAAGGCTATAGGTGCTAGGGTGTTGTAATCCAACCTAGAAGTAAACGTTGGAGTATTTCTTTCACAACCTTAAAATCACTAAGATGAAATCATAATATTAACTTTAAAGTTTCTTATTTTTGAATAAAAAATTATGAGCCAATTTCACGAACTCTCAGTTAAAGATATCCAAAATATAACAGACCATTCGGTACAGGTGTTCTTAGACATTCCTGATAAATTAAAAGCAACATTTAAATTTAAAGCTGGGCAGTATATAACGTTTAAAATTAATTTAGATGGGAATGATGTTCGTCGAGACTATTCAATTTGTTCGTCACCCGCAAGTGATACACTCTCTGTTGCTGTAAAAATTGTTGATGGCGGTGTCTTTTCAACCTATGCTAACAAAGAATTAAAAAAAAATGATGTTTTGGAAGTGAGCCCTCCAAAAGGGCGTTTTACATTTGAACCTGACCAAGCGTTATCAAGAAGATTAGTTGCTTACGCTGCCGGAAGTGGCATCACACCGATATTAGGAATCATGAAAACGCTTTTAGCGGAAGAACCTAAAAGTGATTTTTTACTTGTTTATGGAAATAAAACACCAGAAAGCGCGATGTTTCTAAAAGAAATAAGTGAACTAAAACAAGCGTACCCAGGAAAATTTCAAACACAACTTTTATATTCCCAAGCAAATGAAGAAAATGCTGTTTTTGGAAGAATCGATAAAAGCACCGTTAATCTGACTCTAAATGAATACTCCAACATCAACTCCACTGACACCTTTTATCTTTGTGGCCCTCAACAAATGATACAAGAAGTAAAAAGTACTCTCTTAGAGAGAGGTGTTTCTGAGGCTAAAATCTTATTTGAATTATTTACAGCACCCTCTGAAGAGTCTTCGGTTAATCCTGTCATTATTGATGGACAATCAGAGGTTATTGTTATGGTTGACGATGAAGAAACCTCTTTTTTAATGCCAAAAACTAAAAACATTTTAGACATGGCATTATCTCAAAATATTGATGCACCATATTCATGTCAAGGGGGTATTTGTAGTAGCTGCTTAGCTCGAATAAAAAAAGGTAAAGCAATTATGACACAAAATAATGTGTTAACAGATTCTGAAGTTGCTGAAGGTTTAATTTTAACTTGTCAAGCACACCCAACAACACCAAGTATCTATGTTGATTATGATGATGTATGAAGCACATTTTCATCAAGTCTCTCTTTTATCTTAGAAATGATAGTTTCGGGTGAAATAGTGCCAATGGCTTGTTCATACTCTTTTGGATACTTATTCCCGTATACGGAAGTGGGGACTTTTGGATGTCGTGATTTGTCTAGTGTTAGAGCGGACGTTATTGATTGATTGAATGGCAAAAATCCTGCATAAGGATGTGTCACTCCCCAAATTGTAATTACGTCAATACCAAGCATGGCAGCTAAATGACCATTACCTGAATCCATGGAAAGCATAAGATCTAGATTTGAAATGACATCAAGTTCTTCGTCTAAAGTTAACCTTCCTGCTGTATTAATAACATTTTTATAATTAGATGCTATTTTTTTTAATTGATTAACCTCTTTTAAGCCTCCTCCAAAAAGAACCACAAGGTGTTTTTTACTTAAACTTTGAATGACTTGATTCATTAGTGTTAATGGATACATTTTACCCTTATGTGCTGCAAAAGGAGCTATCCCTATTCGCTTCTTTTTTGTCCCTTTTAGAAAAACTTTAAGCTTAGTATTAAGCTTAACAAGCTTAGGGAACTCAGGGTTCTTTAGATTAACTTCGTATCCTAATTCCTTGAAAGCGTCTGCATAACGCTGGTGTGTTGTCTTTAGCTGATGGAAAGAGTTTCCAGAAATTAACGCTCTTTTTTCTTTTCGCCCTTTATTTATTTGAGCACAACAATTGATTGATAAAAATATTTTTAAAATCCTACTTCTTAAAACATTATGTAAGTCTAAGAGCCCGTCAAAATTAAATTGATTTAACTCTCTTGACAGTTTATACAAGCCTAGAACACCTTTATGTTTATTACTAAGATTAGGATAAATAATAGTGACATTATGTAAATCTCTAAAAAAAGGTGTAAAAAACTCCTTGGTAAGTACTGTTATTTTTACTTCAGGGAATTGATAACAAAATGCTCGAATAACTGGAACAGTCATAGCCACATCTCCCATTGCAGAAAGACGAATAATAAGTATGTTTTTAGGTTTAGTCATTGCCTCAAGACCTTTGTTCCAAGGCTTTATTTATTTGAGCGTAACACTGGATTTAATTCGTTGTCATTATACATTTTCATTTGCTTGTAAACTTTCATGTATTTGTCGCCGTTTGCAAAATCTTCTAGTAAGTCGTCAATAGCAATTGATAAATCAGTACGCTGTTCTAAAAGAATATTCAGTTTGGTTTGGCAATTATGTTTGTGTGTTTCTGAAGCGTCTTCTCGGACTGTTTCTAATTCCATGTGATAAATTTTCAATGCAAGAATTGACAAGCGATCGATTACCCATGCAGGGCTTTCAGAATTAATTTTAGCGGTAGGTTTTGGTTGAACGTTTTTGTAAGTCTCTAAAAAATAACTGTCCACAAACTCGACAGTATCTGTTCGGTCTTGATTAGAGGCGTCAATTTTTCGTTTTAATTTCAAAGCGGCTACCGGGTCGATATTTGGGTCTCTAATAATATCTTCATAGGCCCATTGAACGGTGTCTATCCAACACTTTCTGTAAAGTAAATGCCCAATAAGGTCTTCGTTTTTGTCATATTTGTTTTGAAACGGCTGGTCAACAGTGTTTAAAACTTTATACGTTGCGATAACGTCTTGAAAAATGGAATTGGCTTTGTCTGAAAACATGTTTTATTATTTATGTGGCAAATATAAGCGTAATTCTTTAGTTTAGTTTAGGAGTGAAGAAATATTACACCCGAACTGAAAGACTCCCGCTAATAACAGTGCTCCTATTACGAGTTCTGACAACCAACTAGGCTTGGTTGTTTCGGAAAAATTTGCCACTAACACAGCCGAAGGAACTACTGCAAATAAATAGCCTCCTGTAGGCATTTGCGCACTTAGAAATGAAACGGCAATTCCTATAAATACGGTTGAAATAAGTACTAAAAAGCTGGGGTTGTTTTTTCGATTTTTAAGAACTCCCTTTACAACGAATATGAGAATTACAACTAAAATTATTGCTAAAAATAAAAGAGATGCACCTTGAGAAAGTAGGGCCTCTTCTGTAATGAGGTCCACACTAAAAACAGGAAGGTATTTGGCATAATTTGGAAAATAACCAACCGTTAATAACTGAAAACATGTGATAAGTATTCCTACAGTTAAAACTCCAAAAAAAGGAATCAAGATGTTTTTTATTTGAGTTAAGGAGTAAAAAAGTATCCCCATAGATAAGAGTCCAAAAAATAAAATAGCCCAAGGCTCAAAAATCGTTGCTAAACAGATCCACATAGAGGCATCAAATAGCTTTTTTTTAATGTTTGTTCTGGTTTTTAGACTTATAATTCGTCTTAGGGATAGTAAAATAAAAAGATTGGAAACTAGTATTGAATTTACCTCCAGACTAATGGGCATAAGGCTTACAAATAAACAAAAATACAGCGCAGCGTAACTATTATTATAGGTTAAATTGTTTTTGGCAACTATAAAGATTAAAGTAAAAAAAGAAGCTAATAGTATTGAAAGGCTACCGAGTTCTTTTAGAATATTTGAAATATTTAGTTCATATTCAACCAGAATAATTCGCTGATAAACAAACACACAAATGAGTACAACTAAAAAAATTATATAGTGAATTGGTTTAGATGTTTTAAAAAAGCTTGTAATCATATAAAGTGTTGACTATATTTGCCATGTAAATATAAGGTTATTATAAAATGTCTTGTAATTTTTTATTCGTCAACAGTATAAATTGATATTTTGTAACCTGAAACTTTAAACTAAAGACCCATGAAAGATTTTTTTAATGCCATTCAAGACCTTTTCGAAACTGTATTATTAGCACCCTATGATGCTTTAAGGGCCCTTGAATTAGAAAACTGGTTTGGCGCTAACATTGTAACGTGGATTTTTATGGCTATTGGAATCGTTGCTTTTGTGTATTGGATGTTACAGTTAAAATCATTCAACGACAATAATGAAGAAGACAAAAGTATCTCTTCTCATTCTTATTTATAAATCGAACCCAATATCTTTTCGATAGTTCATTCCTTCAAATTTGATGTGTTCTATTGATTTATAAGAGGTGCTTAACGCAGATTTAAAATCTGCTCCAAAAGAAGTAACGGCCATAACGCGTCCTCCGGATGTTACCGTTTTCCCATCTTTTTCATTTGCACCAGCGTGAAATACAATAGAATTTTCAATTGTATCTAGGCCTTTGATTTCCTTTCCTTTTTCGTAGGCTTCGGGATAGCCTCCAGAAACTAACATAACTGTTACTGCAGTTTGTGGGTCAATTTCAATGTCGACTTCATTCAAACATTGTTTGTCAATCGCTTGAAATATTTCAACTAAGTCTGTTTTTAATCTTGGTAAAACAGCTTCTGTTTCAGGATCTCCCATTCGAACGTTGTATTCAATCACAATGGGTTCTGAATCCACCATTATAAGTCCAATAAATATAAAACCTTTATAGGGTAATTGGTCTTTAACAAGACCGTCAACTGTTGGTTTTACAATTCTATCTTCTATCTTTTTTAACAATACCTCATCTGCAAAAGGAACTGGAGAAATAGCTCCCATGCCTCCTGTGTTTAAACCTGTATCGCCCTCCCCTATTCGCTTGTAATCTTTGGCTGTAGGAAGGAGTTTATAATGTTTTCCATCGGTTAAAACAAAACAACTCAATTCGATGCCATCTAAAAATTCTTCAATCACAACCTTAGAGCTTGCGACTCCAAATTTAGATTCCACTAGCATATTTTTAAGCTCTTGCTTTGCTTCTTTTATGTCCGAAAGGATGAGTACTCCTTTCCCTGCGGCAAGACCATCTGCTTTAAGTACGTACGGCGGCTTTAGTGTTTCTAAGAATGCAAATCCAGCCTCAAGGTTATCTTTGGTGAAACTTTCATAGGCTGCGCTTGGGATGTTGTGACGAACTAAAAATTCTTTAGCAAATTCTTTACTGCCCTCAAGTTGGGCTGCAGCTTTTTGAGGACCAATCACAGCAACGTGTTGTAATTCTGTGTCATTTGAGAAGAAATCATAAATTCCATTTACCAATGGGTCTTCTGGGCCTACAACAACCATTGAGATTGAGTTGGCAAGAACTTGTTTCTTAATGCCTTCAAAGTCTGTGACAGAAACATCAAGGTTGGTGGCCAAAGCAGCTGTACCAGAATTCCCTGGAGCTACAAATAAGGCATCACATAATGGGCTTTGAGAGATTTTCCACGCAAACGTATGTTCTCTACCGCCTGCACCTAATATTAAAATATTCATGAAACTGTTTTAATTAATATGCTTTTTCTTCCCCTCTAATGGTATTAAAAAGAGTTTGAAAAATAATTTTTAAATCTAAGAAGAAGGACCAGTTTTCGATGTAAAAAATATCGTGTTGGACACGCCCTATAATATCTTTGTCGGATTCAACCTCACCTCTGTACCCACTCACTTGTGCCAGGCCAGTGATTCCGGGCTTTACAAAGTGACGTACCATAAATTTGTCTATTTTTTTGGCATACATGTCTGTATGACTCAGCATATGAGGTCGTGGACCAACAACCGACATATCTCCCTTTAACAC
>ENA-OQVM01000369-OQVM01000369.1-marine-metagenome-genome-assembly--contig:-NODE-369-length-72130-cov-14.200380_pt1 | contig 72130 bp, 68 predicted proteins | sample MGYA00237776_ERZ505498 | MGnify/ENA primary metagenome ERZ505498 (study PRJEB26159, sample SAMN06265151) | marine metagenome | isolation source: Helgoland LTER site | place: Germany:Helgoland, sampling... | reverse complement strand
ATTGGACCGATGTGGGTAAATTCCCAACCCTTGACCGCGCGGCGGCACAGCGCGGGATTTGGCATCATCCTACTTGGAAACAACACGACAACACTCAGCCACCGGCTAGGCTAAAAACGCTCTAGAAATATTTTTATAATTATCATTTTAGAGCGTGACCTCGAACTTGATTTAGTTCCGGTGCCGAAGGAATCGAATTGGCTATCTATTCTGCTAATTCTCTAAATCGGGCCCTATTCCCTGCTACACTGACACTCGAAAAGGAAACCTACCGTATGAAACGATTAATTTTAGCCTTTGGTCTATCGATGATGCTCAGTGGCTGCGTCACGGCAACCCTTGCGACTGCGGTCGTCAAAACAACCGCCGCGGTCGTCGCCTTACCCGTTAAAGCCGTGGGTGCTGCTGCGAAGGCGATCACGCCGGATGGTGAGGAATCTGACGAAAAAGGCGACGAATCAGACTAAGCGTTGCGCAAGGCGTGCTCGTTGTAGCCCGCCTCAAGGGTGGGTTATCGCAAGCAGCGCTCCTTTTTACGAGGATCCTTTTTTTACAACCTTCATCGGCAAGCAAGTCTAGAATTAGGCTGCCGCCCGTTGGGTTCCCCAGAACCGTTGGCCCCTTTCTTTTGTTATGACGCGGGCCACCATCGGTCGCGGGTAACCTTGGAGCGTCTTACCCTTAAATGACTGGGTAAGGTTCACTTCTTACGGCCGATGGCTGAAAAAAACCCGCTAAGCCACGAGCTGTCCGCAAAACATCGATTACCGACACGTTACGAACCGCTCAACGAGACCCTGATAGACGGCCGTTGCCACCGGTCCAACCGCCACCCATTCAAGCACCATTGCGTTCAGTTCAGTCTGTTTATCAAGTGTATTTTGTCCAAAGCCTTGCTGCAGCCGCGACATTTGCACTTGCATTCGCAATCCCTTGTCCGCCTCGGGTGTGGGCCGATCGGACAGAATCTCAGCTCGAATGCATAAGCCTTTCAACGCCAATTCATTCTCGTCGGCAGTGGTATCGCCAGCGCCGCGCAACAATTTTTCTTCTAAGGCTTGTAAGCCATTTTTAGGCCACTGCGCAACACCTGTTATAAACGTCCTCGCAGCTTCTTCAAGACTTGCTGCGGAATCCACATTCTCCGGCAGTTGGCTCAAGCGGATATGATCCGCGGCCGTCAATAAATCCAGCCAGACTTGTTCTTTTTCAGCCTGCAACTGCTGAGCAACTAAACCAGCAAACCGCTCAATTGACTGCTTAAAATTTTGCTCCAGACGCGGTCCTTGACCTCTCGGCAGCGCACCGAGTTCTTGAAAGGCTTGCTGACAGGCCGTCACCTGGATTCTGGCATCCATTAGGTCCTTACCGGACAGCGCTAAAAAGCCCTTTAACTGATCCAGCAATGCCAGCGCCGCGGCTTTATTGACTTCGAGGTCCGCTTTAAAAGCGTCAGCCTGTTGCTGTCGCTTTTCAAACAGCGCATCACACGCTGCCCGAAAAGCCTTCCACAAGCCCTGTTCTTCTTTGCGTAAAGCAGGCCCCGTCGCCTTCCATAGCGCTTGCAGGCGTTTTACGGCCTCGATCGCTTTTTGATTATCCTCGTTCTCTGCCAATTTCAGCGCTTGTTCGATTAGACTGCGCTTAATACCTGCATTTTTTTCATAATGCGCATTTATTTGACTCCGTATCAAATCCAACATTCGATCAAAGTCATTCTGTACTGACTGATTCTGGCTTCGTTCAACCGGGACACACCCTCGCCACTCCCGAATCGCTGCCGCGAATACGGCCTCAACGGCTCTCGCCTCAAACGGCTGGGCCGCTTCTGTGTCCCAACCCTGAGATGACACGTAGTTCCGTAATTGCTGGACCATCGCAATTCGGCGATCCAAGTTTTCACGACGAATCTTCGCCTGTTGCTCAAAGAACACCTTACAGGGCTGGTAGGCCGTCTGAGACAATTGGTGAAATATTTCCCATTGCGCTTGATCCTGAGCGCCTTTACTCAAACCCTTCCACTCGTCCTGCAAGCGACTAATCTTTATTGCCAGGGCTTCTGGACTTTCTGGGCTGTCGAGCAAGGCTCGCATCTGTTCAATCAATTGCTGTTTCTTGGGTTCGACCGCATAGTCTTTCCAATCCAGCAATTTTTCCAAAGCCGCATCCAACTGCGCTAATTGCTTAGACACATTGAGCGGCAGGGCTTTTAGCTCGCCTTGCTTTTGCTCAATGCTTCGTCGAATACCAAAGGCTTCGCGGGATTGCCCTGCGTCCGTCGCAGACTGAGCTCGTCGTATCAGCGCGGTTAATTGACGTATTTGATGCTTTTCAGCATCCTTCTGCGCGGTCAGCTGCTGCTGCCGCTGCGAGACTAATGCCAATGCAGCTGAGACTGACTGAGGCAACACCGCATCCGGAAGCAGGCTTGTCGTTTTAAGGCGGACCCGTAACGACTCAAACGCTTCAGCACCTTCCGGCTCCCCGGCGTTATCCGATGACGTTGTCGCAATCAAATCCGTTAGTGCCGCCACTTGATCTCGAAAACTACCCTGTTGCTGCAACTGTTCTAGCTGAAACGTGATGCCTTCGCCTAATTGACTAAAGGTTTGCTCATCCACCTTTTTCGCGGCCTTAATCTGCCCTGCTTCTTCCCATTGTTCACGGCACGCGACAAGGTCCTCTTGTGCTGAGCGCATCTCTGCCTCGGTTGCGGGGCAGTCAAACAAGCTTGCCAAGCGCAAGCGGAGCTGCTTAATCAGCAGCCCTTGGGCCTCAACGGCCTTAAGCGCTGCCACTTCCTGCGCGACCAGGTCAGCCTGCTGCTGCAAAACGGCGTCGAGTGTTTGCTGGCATACCAGCAATCCCTGTTCCACACGCGCTGTCGCTTGCGCATCTGCCGCGTGTTTCAAAAGCGACCATTTTGCTTGCAGCTGCGCGCTTTGAGTCGCAAAAAACGGATCAAAAGCCCGCTTACTGTGCGCGTCAACACGCTGACACAAGTGCGCAATCTCTACTTGCGTTTCTGCCGCACGTTGATCCCGTTCGCGAAAACCATCACATTTTGCTTTGGCAACCTTATAAACAAGCTTGTCCTTACCCTTCGTCGCTTTGAGCAATTGGTTGAGCACGTTTTCGTCCTCGATTCGCTCGACCGCCAACTGTCGCGCCCGAGCGGACACCCCTTCTATGGCGATTTGATACAACAAGGTTTCATCAAAACTTGCATTCAGCAGACGCTCAAGCCACCCATCCTGCTCGCAAAACCCCACTACAGCGAGCTGAGCCAGTGGCTCGACACCATCTGCTGAAAGTTGTTCTAGGGTGATCAGACCGTTATCCAAAAGCGCCGCGAGACGTCGCCGGGCCCCCTGCTGAATCCCTGTCAGGGCCCCCTCGAAAGCGAGCGCGATGAGCGTCGGATCATAATCCAATCGAGCAATGGCCCCTAATCGCTGCGCAACAGACTCATCCGCCACGGCGATCTCAATAAGCGATGACATCGGCAATTGTGCGAGATCAGCAAGCTGTTCTTCTGGGGTTTTAGGCTTGGTTTTAAAATTACCGAGAATTCGAGATAGAACGGTCATATTGAGTTCCTGCTACCGATCAAACTGTAAAGGCTACCACTACCTATAGCCGGGATAAAACCGCTGTTGCTGGGTTGCTGAGACCGTTGATGCCCAAAGTTGAGGGCAATGCAAGATTCAGAATTACGCGATCGTTGTCGTCTTAGGTTTCGACAAAAGGGCGAGGACCCAAAGTGTTTTCGATACCGTCTTGAAGCTCAAGCCTGCGGTTGCGCGGCTAAACCTATCAAGGCTCAGTGCATCCGGCTAGGCTGGCAACGTCAAAGCCGTCGCGCTCACCAAAACGCCGTTGTTATCGGCGTAGACGAACTGCCCTGGCACCCACTGTACGCCGGCAAAGGATACAGTTTCATCAACGCGGCCGATATTGCGTTTGACGCTTTTCAAGGGATGCGTTGCAAGTGCTGCGACACCAATTGGCAGGGTCTCAATAATATCAACATCGCGAATACAGCCATAAATAATCAATCCAGACCAGCCATTGTCGAGCGCCTTTTGAGCGAGGTTGTCCCCCAATACGCCGCACCGAAGCGAACCGCCGGCATCCACAACGAGGACCCGCCCGCGACCCGCTTCTTCAACCCGAGCCGCAATCACCGAATTGTCTTCAAAGCAGATGACCGTTGCAATTTCGCCTGAGAAACAGTCGTTGCCCCCGTAGTTATTAAACATGGGTTCGGCCACGTGAACCGCATCGGGGTAGGCATCACACAAATCTGGTAGGGGCAATCTCATCATTCATTTCACTCTTAAGTAGATGGTTAGAACACGCCTTGTCGAACCAAGCAGGCTCACTTCCTGTAAAGCCTCTGTCTTACTTTGGTATCAGCCCCGCGTGGGCCCATCGCGCGCGCTGGCTTAGAGCGCCTCCGGAATCACCGTCATGGCCGACTTCCAGATTTCGTTATGTCAACGCCTCGTTATCGCAGCAAACCGTCTTGGACGACTCGCTTGTCTTATCGCGCCTCAATCGGCTGGTAAGGCCGGATGTCAGGTCCAATGTAATCTGCGCTGGGTCGAATCAAGCGATTATTGGATCGCTGCTCCATGACATGAGCCGCCCACCCCGTGAGTCGAGACATGACAAAAATCGGCGTGAAGATCTTGGTTGGGATCCCCATGTAGTTGTAGGCCGAGGCATGAAAGAAATCTGCATTCGGAAACAATGCTTTGCGATCCCATAACGTGTCTGCGATCTTGCAGGAGATGTCGTACAAAGTGGTGTCGCCGTTTTCTGCGGCTAGCTTACTCGACCAGTCCTTGATTACAGCATTTCTGGGATCGGACGTGCGATAGATCGCATGACCAAATCCCATAATCAGGTCCTTGCGCGCCAGCATGGCGTCCAATTCGCCTTCAACCTCAGCAACACTTCCAAACTTTTCAATCAATTCCATCGCCGCCTCATTGGCGCCGCCGTGCAAGGGGCCGCGCAGCGAGCCTATTGCGCCGGTGATGCACGAATACATATCCGAGAGCGTGGCCGCACAAACGCGTGCGGTGAAGGTGCTTGCATTGAATTCATGCTCGGCATACAGAATCAGTGAGGCATTCATCACGGCTCGATGTAAATCGCTTGGAGATTCATCCGACAGCATCTTTAAGAAGTGGCCACCAATTGAGTCTTCCCCCGTATCCGTACTGATTCGAACCCCATCATGACTAAACCGATACCAATAGCAGATGATCGCCGGGAGCGTGGCGAGTAATCGGTCGGCGGCTTGGTGCTGTTCGTCAAAACTGGTCTCAGGCTCCAAGTTGCCCAGCATCGAGCAACCGGTCCGCATCACATCCATGGGATGGGTTTCTTTCGGGATCGCTTCAAGCACTTTCTTTAAGGCCTCAGGCAGATCCCGCATACCGGTCAATCTCGTTTCATACGCAGTCAAAACGTCTTGGGTGGGTAACTCGCCATAAAGCAGCATGTAGGCAACTTCTTCAAACTTAGCATTGGCCGCTAAGTCTTCGATGGTGTAACCGCGATAGGTTAACCCAGCACCCTCTTTCCCTACGGTGCACAAGGCCGTTTCACCAGCGGATTGCCCTCGTAACCCCGCGCCGCCTAACTTTTTATCCACCATCATTCTCTCCTAATTTTGGAATTGCTCACATCTGTTTGCCATCATAGCGCTTGATTGGCCATTACGTTTTAATCGAACCACGCTGCTTCAAATCACAGCGGCTTCAGATCATAGCTGAACGCGCCTGGACTGACTCGCCGCACTCCGTCGCGCTATGACTCTTTTGCTTTCTCGTCGAGAAACAACTCATCAAGTTTCGCCTCATACTCATGGTAGCCGAGAAACTCGTAGAGCGCCGCGCGCGTTTGCATCTGATCCACCATATGGCTCTGCGTGCCTTTTTCTCTTAACCCTTGATACATTTTCAACGCTGCGAGATTCATCGCTCGAAATGCTGACAGGGGATACAACGCCATATCAATGCCCGCCGATGCCAACTCCTCGGTGGTGAACAGCGGCGTTGCCCCAAACTCTGTAATGTTGGCCAGAACCGGGATATCCACCGACTGCGTCACAGCACGGTACATTTCTAGATCGGTCATCGCTTCGGCAAAGATCGCATCGGCACCCGCTTCCTCACAAAGCTGCGCCCTGGCAATGACCTCATCGAGTCCAACCACGGCTAAAGCATCTGTGCGCGCCATAACCAAAAAATCCGGATCGGTTTTGGCATCAACCGAGGCTTTTATCCGATCGGCCATCTCGGCTCTGGAAACTATTTCCTTATTCGGTCGATGTCCGCACCGTTTCTGAGAGACCTGATCTTCAATATGCATGCCCGCCGCACCGGCTTTGATCATTTCCTTAACCGTTCTAGCAATATTAAAGGCGCCGCCCCAACCCGTATCGACATCAACCAGTAACGGTAAGGTACTGGCATTGGTGATGCGTCGAACATCTTCCAGCACGTCATTCAAGGACGTCATACCCAGATCCGGCAGCCCGAAAGAGGCATTCGCAACCCCCGCGCCCGATAAGTAGATGGCTTGGTAGCCGACCGATTCCGCCATTATCGCGGTATAGGCGTTAATGGTCCCCACCACTTGTAATGGCGACTCGGCCTTAATGGCTTGTCTTAAACGTCGACCAGCACTGTCCATCTGATTTCTCCTTACTAACTCGTTTTATCACCGCTTGAACTGCCCCTTGTCGAGACGCCCCAACCGAACGGCTAAGCTCGCTTATCGTTACAAGATGATGTCTTTCGGGCACTTTAAGCCAAATATCTCGCCTTAAACCAACCCAGCCTGATGCCAGCCTGCGCCGGTTCAGCCCATATCCGCACCCCTATCGAAGGCATCCGCCCGTCTCTCAGGGCGAGCTAGAATACCACAGATGCTTGCGTCGCAACGGCTCGGTTCAGGCCACCTACCCCTCGCGCGCGGCCTCATCGATCATTGCCCGCAACACATCATAGTCTTGCGTTGATTTAAATTGCGGGAACTCGGCTTTCACATTATCGGGCGCCTTGAACAAAAACCCCCTGTCGGCAGATCCGAGCATGGAGGTATCATTGTACGAGTCCCCCGCAGCAAAAATACGGTAGTTCAATGCTTTAAAGGCCTCAACAGCGTGACGCTTCGGGTCTTGCTGCCGCAAGACATAGTCTAAAATTTGCCCGTCATCTGAGACCCGCAACCGATGACACAATAAGGTTGGCCACGCCAACTGCTGCATCATAGGCTGTGCAAACTCATAGAAGGTGTCTGACAGAATCACGACTTGGTAGACCTGTCTCAGATCTTGCAGGAAGTCAGCAGCGCCCTCTAAGGGGGATAGCCCAGCGATCACGCGCTGAATTTCGGGCAATGTGAGTCCATTTTCATCGAGTATTCGCAAACGTTGCTGCATCAATTCGTTGTAATCAGGGATGTCTCGGGTTGTCGCTCGGAGCGAGGCAATGCCCGTTTCCTCGGCGAAGGCGATCCATATTTCTGGAATTAAAACCCCTTCCAGATCCAAACATACTAAATCCATTGGTCATCCTAAACGGCTTCTCGACGTCATTGTTTCATGGCACCTCCTTGGCTTCAACGCATGAACCATTTGTTTTCCGTGAGGTTATAAGCCTAGAGCAAAAGATCATTACACAATGCCGCGCAACCAACCTAAATTCTCCGCTCCAGCGACTTCCGATCTTTGATTATGAATCTTGACTCGTTAACAAACCATTCAATTGCCCTGATTCAGGAATTTTGCACCGATGATCACTCGATTACCTGCGCCTTTAGCGGCGCGGAAGATATTGTTGTCCTGGATCTGATTCAGCGCACAACCCGTTTGATACCCGTTTTTGCCGTGGATACCGCCCGCCTGCATCCAGAAACCCTCGCCTATGTTCATCAGGTACAACAACACTTCAATCTTGACTTAACCTGGATCAAGCCCAATCCGGATGCTGTGGCCGCCTTTGAGCGTCAGAACGGCCGATTCAGCTTTTATGAAGATGGCCATCTAGCGTGCTGCAATCTTCGAAAGACGGAACCCCTTCGAGCCCACCTAGCGCACTTTGATGGCTGGTTAACCGGTTTGCGGCGTGACCAGAACCCAACCCGAGGGGCCTTACCTGAGCTGCAAATAGATCCTGTCTTTGAGGGTTTGAGTGGCCCTTTAAAAAAAGCAAACCCGATCGCGAACTGGTCGCGAGAAGACGTTGAGACCTATATCAAGCTCCGCAATCTTCCGCAGAATCCGCTCGTGCCACGAGGTTATAAAAGCATCGGGTGCGCCCCTTGTACTCGCGCGCTAAAACCGCATGAGCACGAGCGCGCCGGCCGCTGGTGGTGGGAGGCCGGTTCAGACAAAGAATGCGGGTTACATCAAACGCCCTTGCAGGTCTCCAATACCGTTGAGGGCCCGCCTTTATCGCAGGGGCAAAGCTAGCTCGGCAAAGACTTGATCAACACCTGACTGATCAACGGCCTCAAATGCGGAGACCACCCGTTCTTTGGTGAGATGCGGCGCAAATAATTGCATGAACTCATACATGTAGCCCCTAAGAAACGTCCCGCGTCGAAAGCCAATCATGGTGGTCGAAGACTCAAATAAATGACTGGCATCGATTGCCACCAAATCGTCATCTTTGTCTTCATCGAAGGCCATCTTTGCCATGATGCCAATGCCCAGCCCTAACCGGACATACGTTTTAATCACATCCGCATCGGTTGCAGTAAAAACAACTCTCGGCTCCAAACCCGCTTCATCAAAAGCCTCATCCAGTTTCGAGCGCCCCGTAAAGCCAAACACGTAGGTCACAATACGGTGGGCTGCGACGTCCGCAAGCGTAATGCGTTCAATCCCAAGCAATGGATGATCTTTGGGCACCACAATGCAACGATTCCATTGGTAGCATGGCAGCATCACCAAATCAGAAAAATGCTCAAGCGCTTCGGTTGCGATGGCAAAATCAACCTGGCCATCCGACGCCAATTCCGCAATCTGAAGGGGCGTGCCTTGATGCAGTTGCAACCCGACTTCCGGATAGTCCGAGATGAACTGATCAATCACTGGTGGCAGTGCGTAACGCGCTTGGGTATGGGTTGTCGCAATACTCAGCTGGCCCTTCTTCTCATCTCGGAACTCTTGCGCCACCTGTTTGATACTGTTGACCTGACCCAAGATCTCGCCCGCTTTTTTGATGACTTGCTCACCCGCTGGCGTAATGTGCGTAAGATGTTTGCCGCTACGGGCAAAAATCTCGACGCCAAGCTCATCTTCGAGCAATCGAATCTGCTTGCTGATCCCAGGTTGGGATGTAAACAAGCTTTGGGCCGTCGCGGAGACATTCAAGCCATGTCGTGAAACTTCCCAGATATATCGTAATTGCTGCAGCTTCATAACAATCTACTTAGGTCTTATGACAAGTTCCATTCATTATATAACCAAATGGATTGGTTCGAGGTATTTTAATTTCCAATAAGCATATAGCGCAAACCCATTGCTGCCCGATCGTCGCGGGTTTAGTCTTTGAGAAAGCCGTTTGGTCGCCCGGTACCCTCCTGCCTGCTGAGACCTGATCTTCTGTGGACGCAGGCCTCAAGATTATTAAGACTTTGGCGCGTTTATAAATAAGCGCTCGCCGAGATCGCGGGCTTTAGACACTGAAGGCTCTCTACAACGCTGAAGGCTCTGCCGCAACACGAGGATACCCAGGGCAATCGAGCTTTATCGATATCGGCCTGCAAGGCCTTAACGCGGGTTTTTAACACCGTGCGGCACATGACCTGACACGACGACTCGACTGGCAAGATGACAATGCTCTGCTTGATCATCGAAGAAAATATCCGCGCCATACGCCGCTAAAAACTCGGTTTTGTCCAGACCACCTAAAAACAAGGATTCATCCAGACGAATACCCCAACTGCGAAGCGTTTTAATCACCCGCTCATGGGCGGGCGCAGACCGGGCCGTCACCAAGGCTGTTTCGATCGGGCAGGTATCTTCTGAATACACCGATTGGACTTTGTGCAGCTGCGTTAGAAATGCAGCGAAGGGCCCTCTTGGCAAGGGTTCATCCGCAGAAGCTTGTTCTTGGGCTGTAAACGCGTCAAGGCCATCGCGTTGGTACACCCGTTCCGCAACATCGGAAAATAAAACCGCATCACCGTCAAAGGCGAACCGGATCCGAGGTCCTTCTTGATGCCGAACCGAGCCCGGTAGCACCGACGCCGCCGCAAAGCCATTATCCAAAGCATCAACCACGTCAATTGGATTGGCCGAAAGAAACAAATGACACCCAAAGGGTCGCATATATCGATAGGGCGCCGCCCCGCCTGTGAAGGCCGCCCGCCGAATATCCAGCCCATGAGCCTGAATTGAGTTAAAAACCCGCAACCCGGTATCCGCTGAATTTCGAGACAATAAAATCACTTCTACCTCAACGAGGCCCTCCGCACCCAGCGCCAGTAGCTTGCTCACGAGTGAAAAGGCAGCGCCGGGTTCTAAAACCTGTTTTTCTTGCGCGACCTGGTAGGCGCGATACGCCTGCAGTCCTTCCCGCCGAAAAACGGCGTCACTTTGCCTTAAGTCGAACAACGCACTGCTGGCAATTGCAAGCACAAGTCGAGTTCTTGACGACATTTTCTAACCCTTGGCTAATGTCTGCAGGCAAATACTTGCAGAGAAGAATAAAGCCTATATCCTTACCCTTAGATGAGCAAGAATCCCACGAGTCAAAACGAGCCGGCACAACCCTCCCAAGCGGTTGCAACCTTTATCGCCCAAGCAAAATCACCTGCAAAACTGCCGGGAACACCGATCGAAAGCAGGATCATTTTTGGCATGGATGCCACAGCATCCCGAGAACCAACCTGGGATCAGGCCAGTCAAATTCAGCACGAAATGTTCGCAGCGGTGCAAAGCAACCAACGCCTAGCGGTACAGTTGTGTTTCTACAGCGGCTTTCGAGAGCTTAAGGCATCGCGTTTTTGTCATTCTGCGACCGAACTGCAGAACCTAATGAGCAAAGTACGATGCAAAGGTGGCCACACCCAAATCGGCCGACTGCTGAAGCATGCTCTGAAGGTCTCACGTACCGACACTCTCAAAGCAATATTATTTGTCGGCGACGCCATCGAGGAGTCTGTCGATGATCTGTGCAATCAGGCAGGTCTACTGGGTCTTAAAAAAATACCGCTGTTCATTTTTCACGAGGGTCGTGACGTGGCGGTTGAACGAACGTTTCGCGCTATGACGAAACTGTCTGGCGGCGCTTATGCGCCCTTCGATCTAGCCAGTCCGAATCAATTAAAACGACTCCTCGCCGGCGCTGCCGCTTATGCAACCGGTGGCAGCGCCGCCCTCGGCAGCCTTGCCCATCAGCAACCGGGGTTAAAGCAATTGACCCAGCAGTTACCAAAAACATAATGGGTCGTCTACTTTTAGCAGCAGTTGCCGCCGTCGCGATTTTTTTCTTATTAAGGACCCTTCTGGGTAAGCGCAAATTAAGCGTTGCCCAATTTTTTGCGCTGTATGCCGCAGCGCTTGCGGTGGTGGTGCTCATTGGCCTGGGCTTGACCGGTCGATTACATCCCGTGACCGCAAGCCTTGGGGTTGTGCTCGCCATGTTCGTTCGGGCGCTGCCGGTAATGATGCGTTTATTTCAGGCAGTCAATCTTTGGAAAACCATCCAGGCCGCGCTGGGCCTTGCCAGCGTCCAGAAAGGCCCTAAATCCGGCGGCAAGAGTCAAATCGAGAGTGCGTTCTTTACCATGACGCTTGACCATGACTCCGGTGAACTCGATGGCACCATTAAAAAAGGTGCCTTCCAAGGACAGCTGCTTTCCCAGCTGTCACGGGACGCGCTTTTAGCCCTGCAAGCTGAAGTTGCCTCAGATATCGACTCCAGCGAGTTACTGAACACTTACTTTGAACGCTACCATGCAGATCACGCATCAGGCGCGCATGCAGCGCAAGATCCTTCAGGCGACATGAATCGCGCTGCTGCCATAACCCTGTTAGAACTCGGCGCCAATCCAACGCATGATGAGATCATTAAAGCCCACCGTCGGCTCATGCAGATTCACCATCCGGATCGAGGTGGCTCGAACGACATGGCCGCGCGCTTAAACGCCGCTAAGGACCGATTACTTGGAGATCACTGAAGCCAGCGCTGCGGCCTTTGCGAACGATTTTGTCGAAACGCATTGGCTTGCGCTCACTGACCTGGGCGATGAACGTCGCGCGGCGTCATGGGAGCTCGCGTTGACCGAGCATCACTTGCGCGTTCCGGGATACCCTTTTGAGCATGGTGGCCGCAACTGGTCGGACAAAGCACTGGTTCATTTCTGGTCTTTGTGCGCGGAACACGGTTGCCCCATGCCGGACCCGGTTACAACAGAATTGGTTGGCCCGCTTTTATTAATGACGGCAACCCCATCGCAGCACAGCGCGCATTTGCAAGCCATCGCAGCTGGACAAGCGTCTTGGGACTTAGTCTGCCTGGACTTGCCGAGCAGTCCTATGAGACGACTAAAGGCCCTCGAGCAGGCCGACTGGGTACTGCTCATTCAGAATCAAGCCGAGGGTACTTCGCAGATTGAGATCTTAAGGCCCTGGCCTGGCTTGCAAGCAAATTTGCCCCCCACCACTACCGACCTAAAAACCAGCCTTGTGCTGAGTTTAGATGCGGGCGAAATGCTGTTAAAACTGCACCGCGATCATCAACCCATTGCCGCTGTCTGGCGCAATCGTGCGCTGCTTAAAACACTGCGAACGCTTTCCTGCGAGGACCCAATGGGGCGGGAAAACCAACGACTTTGCGAGCTTGAAATTTTACAAACCGCTCAAGAAACCCTTTGCCATCGGCTCATCCAAAGTGGCGCGCGCGCGAAACAGCTGATCGTTACGCAAATTGCGCGCGAAATTCAGATAAAGAGCCTGCAACTCAGACACGAGCAGCTTGGGTACTATGCGTTAACCGAGGCAACCCCACCGGGTCAGAACGAGCCCATTGGGTCAATTAATGCACCAATCGATGCCCACTTCATGATCGAACCCATTACGCTGATCAGCGACTTTTTTATGGACCAGCTCGAGACCAACACCCAGCAGGGATCATAAGACGCCTGCCGGCGTCCCCTTCAACCAACCGACACCGTAAGTGATTTATGATCAAACCCAAGCAAGACCAAACCGGCCCCTTTCAAGGTGTTATTTTCGACTTGGATGGTACGTTATTGGATACCCTAGCCTGCATTGGCACCGCCTTTAATCAAGCGCTCACAGAAACCGGATACCCCACCCACGCGATTCAAGACTATAAAGACTTCATCGGGGATGGCGTCTTCAAATGCGCTGAACGCGCGCTACCAAAGGCTGCGCGAGAAGCTGAGATTATCAGCGCACTGGTCACGCTCGAGCGCCGGCTCTACGAGACGGTCTGGCGCCGTGAAATCGCCATTTATGATGGCATCCCAGAATTACTCGCAGCCCTGCGAGCCCGTAGCATTCCAACGGCAGTGCTGACCAACAAGGATCAAGATGCCGCCAACGCGTGTCTCATCGAATGCTTTCCGCAACACAGCTTTGACTGCGTGCTGGGTTATACCGGCGCTTATCCCCATAAACCCGATCCGGCTTGCGGCGCAGCGGTCATTAAGACCCTCGGTTTGCGTCCCGATGAGCTTATGATGGTCGGCGACACACCGGTCGATCTCGCCACGGCTCGGGCTTGCAGTCTTTTTGCCGTTGGTGTGTCATGGGGTTTCCGGAGCCGTGAAACCCTCACTGCTGCCGGAGCAGATGTCCTCATCGAACATCCGTTAGAACTCTTACACTACGTTTAATGCGAGGTTAGTCGATCATGAGCACGAAACATCACAACCTGGTACCCGATAACCTCGATGCTTTCTGGATGCCGTTTTCGGGGCAAAGGCAATTCAAAGAAGACCCTCGTTTTATCGTGTCCGCGAAAGGCATGTATTACACCGACAGCCAAGGTCATGAGACGCTCGACGGCAGCGCGGGTCTTTGGTGTGTGAATGCCGGTCACCACAGAGCGCACATCAACGCGGCCATTGCGCATCAGCTGGAAAGTCTAGATTTTGCGCACAGCTTTAACTCTGGTCATCCGCTTGCATTTCAATATGCCAGCCGCCTGGTTAAACATGTGCCTGATCCGCTCAATCATGTCTTCTTCACCAATTCCGGATCAGAATCCGTGGACACCGCCTTAAAGATTGCACTGGCTTATCATCGACGCAATGGTGAAGCGGGCCGTCAACGTTTAATCGGTCGAGAAAAGGGCTATCACGGCATGGGTTTTGGGGGACTCTCTGTTGGGGGCCTCGTCAAAAACCGAAATCCGTTCGGTCTGTTGCTGCCCGGCACAGATCACATGCGTCAAACCCATGGTCTGGCGGGCAATCGGTTTGCAAGAGGCCTGCCGCCAGAGGGAGAGGAACTGGCAATGGACTTGCAGCGTTTGGTCGAATTGCATGGTGCCGACGCCATAGCCGCCGTGATTGTCGAGCCGATTGGCGGCGCGGGCGGGGTTCACCTGCCGCCGGTGGGTTATCTGCAACGCCTCCGTGATTTATGTGATGAGCATGGCATTTTATTGATTTTTGATGAGGTCATTACCGGCTTCGGACGCACCGGCGCCTGCACCGCGGCCGAGCGCTTTGGTGTCGTGCCGGATATCATGACCACCGCAAAAGGCATCACCAATGCGACCATTCCGATGGGCGGCGTCTTTGTTTCCGATGCTATTTTCGAGCGTTTTATGGATACCGACGTACCCGGCGTCGAGTTGAGCCATGGTTATACCTACTCAGGCCACCCTGTTGCCTGTGCCGCTGGCATGGCAACCCTTGATATCTATGAGCAAGAGGGGCTTTTTGAGCGCCCGAAGGCGCTCCAAGCCCCCTGGCAAGACGCCGCACTCGGCCTTAGTGACCTCCCAAATGTGATCGACGTTCGGTGCTTTGCTTTACTCGGCGCGATCGAACTCGCGCCGCTCGATGGCGCGCCCATGCAACGCGGTGCAGCGGTTGCAAAACGTTGCTATGAAAAAGGCGCCTGGGTTCGTCCGATTGGCGACTCGTTAGTCTTATCACCGCCACTCATTATTTCGGAAGCCGAAATCAAGCGCATTTTTGACATTATCGGCGAGGCCATCTGCGAGGTTGGTTAACGCTTTTTCTAAACCTTAATCTAAAGGACATTGTTATGAACCTTGCTGGAAAAAACATTGTTATTACCGGCGCTGCCAGCGGCATCGGTCGCGCTATGACGCGTCGTTTCAAGGCAGAGGGCGCAGGCAACATCGTCATTACAGATGTCAATGCCGAGGGTCTGGCCGCGGTCGCTGAGGAGACTGGCGCTATTGCTCGAGCTGCCAACCTTGGTGAAGAACAGGCGGTTCTTGATTTCATTGGTTTTGCCGAAACAGAACTCGGCCAGATTGATTTGCTTTGCAACAATGCTGGGATATCCGTCTCTGGTGGACCGGAGGTTGAGACAAGCGACTGGCAGGCCATTTGGAACATCAATGTCATGGCGCACGTCTGGGCTACCCGCGCCGCATTGCCTGCCATGCTCTCGCGAGGAGAAGGCTATTTATTGCACACCGCATCCGCTGCGGGACTCCTCAGCCAAATTGGTTCCGCCCCCTACGCGGTCACTAAGCATGCGGCGGTTGCCTATGCCGAATGGCTTGCGATCACTTATGGCGATCAAGGTTTAAACGTTTCCGCGCTCTGTCCACAAGCGGTTAGAACCGCCATGACAGCCGGACATGAGGATGGTGTTGCCTCCGTTGACGGCATGATGGAGCCCGAAACCTTGTGTGATGCCGTGATTGAAACCTTGGCTGCGGAGTCCTTTTTGGTGCTGCCTCATCCGGAAGTCGCGACCTACATTCGACGCAAAACCGCCGACTACGATCGCTGGCTTACTGGCATGCGACGACTGCAAAGTCATTATGGTCAGCCTAGCTGGCCTTAGAGACGCGCAGCAGCCGCGGGCAATCTAGGCCGTCACGGCGGCCCCTTGGACAACCCCGTTCTCCCAAAGAAATTCAGCCCCTATGATTGGGCCCTGATTGCGCGTCGGCAAGACCGGCAAGCTCCTAGGATGCGCACTGTTTGCGCTTGCTATACACCACACACGGGTTTGTTTATAATTCCCGCAGCGCCGATTTGAAATCAGCTTGCGGGCGCTTAAAAAATACCGCTAAAGCGTAAAACCTGCTTTAGCGACATGCTGTGTGGGTTTTTTTATGCGAGTACACTATGCCAATTAAGATACCGGATGCGCTACCCGCATCGGCCATCCTGCTGCAGGAAAACATCGCCTGCATCGAGTCAACCCAGGCTGAGGTTCAAGATATTCGTGCCCTGCGAATATTGATTCTTAATTTGATGCCGCTCAAAATTGAAACCGAAATCCATTTGCTGCGCATGCTCTCAAACTCCCCGCTACAGGTTCAAATCGAATTACTTCGCATTGACGACCGAGCCAGTAAGAACACGCCAACCGATCATATGGTGTCGTTTTATCAATCCTTCGAGGCCATTAAACACAACAAATATGACGGCATGATCATAACGGGTGCGCCGCTGGGGCAGATGGCATTTGAAGACGTCATCTTTTGGCCAAAACTTCAGGCAATTCTCGACTGGACCGAAACCAACGTAACCTCAACCATGTTTTTATGCTGGGCGGTACAAGCCGCCATGTTTCATTTTTATGGGGTTGATAAACGGTTACTGCCGCAAAAACTCACCGGGGTGTACCCCCACGAAGTCATTCGGCCACAATCACCGATTGCTCGCGGCTTTGACGATTACTTTGAGGCGCCTCACTCCCGCTATGCTGAAGTACCGGTTGCCGATATCCAGGCGCAGCCCGAACTTCATATCATTGCGCAATCAGAGCGCGCTGGCGCTTACCTGTTCGCCCATGAAACCGGCAAGCACCTGTTCGTGACAGGACACTCCGAATACGAACCGGACTCCCTCAAGAACGAATATTTACGGGATCTCGCCACCGGATTATCGCCTTCCATTCCTGAGCACTACTTTGTCAACGATGATCCTGATCAGTCGGTCAAGGTCACCTGGAAGAGTCACGGCTCGCTTTTATTTGCGAACTGGCTCAACTATTACGTTTATCAGTTGTCGCCCTTTGATCTGTCACAAATTGGCATTCAACGCTTGGTTCCACCCGTCGCATTGGTCTGATGTCTTGACCGCAAACCAACCCACTGCCCGACTCACGGCGGGCCCCATCGGGCCTGGTTTATTTCGGATGACGATGCCCATGATCCTCGGCATCTCCTCGAGCCTCTTAGCGGGTCTCGCCGAAGCCTATTACCTCGGCTTATTAGGCTCGGAACAGCTGGCGGCGCTCGGGTTTACCTTTCCGGTGACCGCTGCTTTGATGTCGATCACCCTGGGGGTTTCGATCGGCCTGTCCTCTGTCTTGGCGCGGGAAGTCGGGGGTGGACACAAGGACCTGATCCAGCGCACAACCACTGGCGGACTTATCCTCGCAGCCGGCATTATGATTCTGGTCACTGCCTTGGGTCTTGCGACCCTCGAGCCTCTGTTCATTGCCTTGGGCGCAGACAACAACACCTTGCCCCTGGTTACGAGCTACATGCAGCTTTGGTACTGCTCACTGGTTTTTATGGCCATTCCATCGGTGGGCGCCAATGCATTGCGCGCGACGGGAGACGCGCGTATTTCCGGCACCCTCATGGTTTCTGGCAGCGTTCTTCAAATCGGTTTCGCCCCGATCTTCATCTTCGGCTGGCTCGGATTGCCTGAACTGGGCATGACCGGCGCGGCCCTGGGCAACCTGCTTGCCCGATTCATTATTTGTATTTTGACCTTCTACATCCTCACTGTGCAGTACACCCTAATTAATTTTAAGGCGCTTACAACGACTTACCTGCTTCAAGCCTGGCGCCGCATTCTGGTCGTCAGTATTCCGGCAACGGCCACCAACCTAATTGGCCCCATTTCGAGCGGTTTAATTATTGCGTTATTAGCGAATTATAGCCAAGAGGCCGTTGCAGGCTTTGCAATCGCCAGCCGAATCGAAGCCCTTTTTGTTATTCCGCTCTTTGCACTCTCGGCCAGCATCGGCCCCTATGTGGGACAAAACTGGGGCGCCGGCGAAACCGACCGTGCGGACAAGGCCATGGGCTTGTCTTTCAAATGGTCGCTTTTTTGGGGACTCATCGTCGCGGTCGTTTTGGCCGTTGCCGCCCCGGCATTAATCGGATTGTTCGATTCGAATACGGAAGTGACCCGAACCGCCGAAATCTACCTGATGGTTTTGCCCATTACCTATGGCACCTGGGGCATCATTATGATGACGTCTGCAATCTTCAACGCACTGGGCTATCCCCTGCGCTCGACACTGATGTCCTTCATCAGAATGTTGGGGATCTACGTTCCCCTAGCGCTGACGTTTGATCATTTTTTCGGAATGGTGGGTATTTTTGTCGCCGCAGCCGTCGCCAATGTACTGGTTGCGATCCTCGGTTACCTCTGGAATCGAAAAACGTTTAAATCCCATGCAGGGGCGGCAGCGTCTGAGCCACCAAATCAAACTGCTGCATAACCTCATCGGCATCCGTAATTAACCCGGTCAGATTTTTTGGATCACCCTGCACAAGCCGTAAGCAGGCTTCCGCCATATGCTCAATCGGTGTAACGCGACCGGCTGGCGTGTCCTCGTTGATCAAATTGTGATGCAGCACCCCGGGCGTCGCAACAAGACCTGGTGAGATCACGTTCACCGCAATCCCTTGGTCATAGACTTCCGAGGCTAGGCCCGTCGTAAACCGCTCTAGGGCTGCTTTACACATTCCGTAAACCGTGCCGCCTCGACCACCAACATCGATTGCAGGGTGGCGCGCTGCATGAGAACTGACATTTAAAATGGCGCCGTGGCCACGCGTGATCATCCCAGGCAACACCCTTTGCGCCAACGCAAACGGCGCGTCGACTTGAACCCGAAACATTAAATCGAAATGCTTTTGTTGAAAATTTTGGACGCGTTCGAAGTAGGTTACGGCGGCATTATTCACCAAGATATCAACCGGGCCAAACCGGCTTTCCGCTTCATCGATCAGGTGCTTGCGATGTTCTGCAAGACCAATATCGGCGCGAACAGCTAAGGCTTGCCCACCCAATCGCTCAATTGTCGCGGCAACATTCAAGATTCCACCCGCTAAAACGTGATCACCATCAGACAAGGTTCTTGCAGAAACAACGACCTTCGCGCCGGCCTGCGCAAATCGGTAGGCGATGGCTTCGCCAATACCTCGGCTCGCGCCCGTAATGACGACAACCCGACCGTCAAGACAATCGGCTGCATTAGCACCCACTGAGGAAAGCGACATCAAAGTGACCTCCTGATCTTTTGACAAGGGCAAACACAACCCCTTCAATCATCCTAGTCCCCGTCAAAATCGATTGCAATGCGCCGAATATGACGCCTCGCGCGCCTGACTCAAACACATCCTTGCCTGAGCACTCGGTCAGTCACCACGACCGGTCTCGTCTTGCGCAAGCAGCGGACGAAAACAACATCAAGGGCGATCAATGTCCTACGTAACCGGATACCAATCGCAGCCGCCACTATTTTGTTCTATGCCTATGATCCGTGGTTTTTCTTCGAGTCAAAAATGAATCGATTACTTTTTCGCGACCGGGCTCGAAAAGCCTCTCACCGAGCGGCGACCTTTGGCGACCTGCCACGGAATCACGACAGTGCAGCCATGCGCCTAATAGTGGGGTCCCTATTAGCCTTGGTGCTGTTGTTGCTCGTTGGATTCGTACCGTTACCCGATCGCGTTCTCCTGAGCGGACATCTTTATGAACCCAAAACCTTGATTCAAACCGCCGCTACCAGCGGCCAACTGCAAGCCTTTGCAGTCCAAATTGGCGATTTTGTCGAGTCTGGCAAGGTCATCGCCTATATCAAACCAGTCACAACTCCCGAGCACGCTGCGCGCAAACGAATCTCGGCCTTCGAGGCTCAATCCCTGCAACGTGAGCATCAAATTAGACAGCAACAGCAAGCGTTGCTTATCGGTAAACGCCAAGGCGAGGTCAACTTATTGATTCAACAACGGCATTGGCGCGGCACCTTAATCAACCTCGAGGTAGACCACTTACGACAACAACAAAACGCCCTCGCAGCGGCTCGTGAACTGTTTCTAAACCGGTACATCTCAGCCGTCGAATGGCAGCGTATGAATGCGCCGCTCAGAGTCTCAGCCGCTCGGATTGTCAATCTTAAATCCGAGCAAGCCGGCCTGTCGTTTAAACTCGCGTCCGCGCGAGCCAACCTTGAGTCAGCGAAACTCGCGGCTCAACTGGCTGAAGTTCAAGCCCAGCGCCAGCGCCAAGGCATTAACCAAGACGCCCAACAGCGGGACAGGGCCCTTCTTCGAACCATCACCGCTAACAGCTCAGGGCGAATCGTGGCCAGAGCTGCTGAACCCGGGGATTTTATCGGCCCCAATATGCCCGTTGTTGAACTGGCAACCCAAAAGCCTTATTACCTCGCAAAACTGCGCGTTCCCGAAAGGCTTCAAACCGCACTCAATATTGGTGATGCCATAGACTTAAAATTACTCACCCACTTAACCCCACTGGACGGCAGCATCTCAGGAACGATTCGAGACCTCTCAGCCCTCGCCGTGAGCGATCCGCCGAATGACGCATCCAGGCCGCGCGACCTAATCGCGACCGTGCGCCTACCCAAACCGATCATTACGTCAACGGGCAAACCGTTAAGTTTTATTGCTGGCACTCAGGCCCAAACTTGGCTCGTTGTGTCCGAAAAAACGCTATTCGACCGTCTTGCTGCCATGGTCTCGCCAGCATTGGGGATGCGCAATGCGCTTTGATCACCCGATTCTGCAACACCGACGAACCGCCTGCGGGCTCGCCACTCTGATCATGATTGATCATCACTTTGGTGGCCAGACCACCGCAGTGCAATTCGAAGCCATGCACGGCCTTGCGAATCAGGAATGGTCGGCAGCGGACCTCGTCCAGAACGCGGCAAGGCTCGGCCTTGCCATCCAGGCACTTGAGCTAGAACCCGCAGAGCTGCCCGAGGTCTCGCTGCCCTGTATTCTACACTGGCAACTCAATCACTTCGTCGTCCTCAGAGCGATGCGGTGGGGACGCTATATTGTTGATGATCCAGCCATCGGCCGCTTAACAATCGACGAGCAAACGTTTCTGAACCATTTCACGGGTGTGGCTCTGACCTGCGAGCCGTTGATCGACGTCCGGTCAAAGGCGATATCAGGGCAAACCAGCGCCCCAAACCCTCATGACTTAACGGTTCAGCTCAATCAAATCATGTCTCTTGTTTTCTGTCTAATGGCCGGCGTCCTTCAGGCCGGTGTGCCACTCATGATTAAATTCATTTTGGACGACGTCGTCGTCAGTCAGGACCTCGTCCTATTGCAATCAACGGTGACCGGATTATTGCTGGCCTTGCTTGCGATGCCATTGATGACGCATTTGCAGGAACGCGCCTTATTAGGCTGCAGTCAGCGTGTTGAACGAAATGCTCTGTCCAGTCTGCTTGGCAAACAGATTGCCGCGCCATCGGGCACAATCGATGCAATCGACACACAAGCGGCTTTAAAACGTCTTAAACGCCTTCACGCCTTCGGGCAATTTTATGGCGCTGAAGCCGTTCGCTTTTTAGGCAATCTGCTACTGGCACTCGGTCTTTTAACCACTTTATGGTTAATCCATCCCGCATCTGCAGTCCTCATGACTGTGACCAGTGCGGCCCTGGTCGGCATCAGCCTATGGTTCACACAACCCATAATCTCTGCAGAAAAACACGGCGCCAATTCAGAACACGCTTGGTTAGATCACCTCATGGAGTGGTTCAATCATCGCACAGAAATTCGCCGCTACAGCGCCGAGCAGTCTTTCCTGCATCGGATCCATCAAACCCTTCTTGGGTCCCATTCTATTCAGTTTTTGGTGGGTAATCGCAAAGCGCAAATGACCTTGATAAACCAGATTACAGTCGGCAGCGCTTTGAGTCTCTTGCTCTACGGCATCGCATCAGAGGCCATGATCGGCCAGATGAGCCTCGGCGGGCTCTACCTGATCTTGGCCTATCGCGGTCTGTTGACCCAGCATGTTTTGTCGATGTGCCAGCAATTCACGAGCGCGCGTTCAGCTCAGGAAATACGGCTTGATCTCCGCGAGATCACACCCCCCACTCAGATTGCAGCGAGCCCGCAATTATTGCGGTCCGATTGGCAGGTGCAAAATCGGTATTCAGCTCAAACAAGTCAAAGGGGTGCGTTGCGGTATCTGCAACTCAGCCCATCAACATCCTTCTCCGCCGTTAGAGCATCCATTTTAAATCCTCGGCCCAAAGCAGCGAGCCCGGACAGCGCGGTTCAACAAGACTTGCCCGCACCGATCGCAACGGCTGCGACCACCGACGCTATTTTTAACACCACGATATTGGCCAATATCACGATGATGACCGTTGCGCCAGATCTGGCACGGGTCGATCGGTTAATACAGCAGATGGCATTAACCGAGGCAATTCATCGACACCCGCTCGGCCTCGATACCGTCATCACCCCGGATCAGCACCGCTTTGATCACTTCGAGCACGCGCGCTTAATCCTCACTCGCGCGCTCTATACCCAGCCGCGCAGTCTCGTATGCGAATTATCGGCCGTCACCGTGGCCTCGTCGGTCATGCAAGCGTCCTTGCACTGTTTAGTGCGCACTGGCCTCGTTATCGAGGTCAGATCACACGATATGATCCCGCCCATTGAAGGTTTACGTCTTACATGGCAAACAACCCTCGGCTGGCAGCAGCACACCGAATCGGCTTAAAGTAAGCAATATCCCAAACCCTTCACTCAAATTCAGGCGCTATGGATCATCGCGCTTACGCGTCAGCGGAAACACCAATGCCAACCACAAGCTCGCCATCAACAAGGCGATCCACAAATAGTATTGACTCATGGCAACACCACTTTTTTGAAGCGTAGCAATGATGATGGATGATCCGCCCTTACTCGTACGGTAGCCAAACACATCGATAAACTCCTTTGCTCTAAATCGTTCCTGAAATCCCAAGGGTAAATAAATGAGTTCCTTCGCACCTCGAAACACGGAGTAATCAAACACCTTAAACGCAAAGAACGCCGCGCCCACGGACCAAAGGCCGGGCTCAATGATCGCCCACAAAATCAAAGCGAGATGCACAACCGGCATCAACAGGTGCACCCACCGAAGCGCGACAGCGGTTAGTAAGATCGGCGTAAGAATAAACTGCGCCGCAACCGCGACGGCATTGAGATAAGACCAGAACTCGCCTTGAAATGCTGTTTCAGCATCGACATCACCGTTGAAAGCGCCAGACAACATCCCTTGGAACTTGAAGTCCAATACAGCAGCCATGATCTGAGATGATAAAACGATCGCCAATAACGCGAGCAACCGCGGATTACGCTTGACGAAATGCCAACCAACCCCTTCGCTGAAGGTTTCAGCGGGCGGCCCGTCCTGATGGTCTGCTGGCTCACCAAACCATCGATAGGCTGTATTAGAAAGCAATGCCGCGGGGATCAACGCAATCGCAGCAAGCAAAACGAGATTTTCCGTCCCGAAAGGGATTGCGAGTTGCGCGACCATGACACCACCAACCACACTACCGAGCCCTGCAAGGCCGGTAATCGGCCCATTAAAACGCTTTGCCGTATCTTGATCGAGTCTGGAGTTGATATAGCTCCAATACTGTTCGATCAAAAGCACCACATAGAACTCTTTCAGCAGAAATAGAACGGCCGTCACCCATAACAGCTCCAGTTGCAGCGCGCCATAACACAGCAGCATCAAACAGGCCGCGGCGATGGTTGTAATTCTTAATGTAAGGCGTGGACCAAAGCGCGTTAACAGCGCGCCATAACCCCAAACACCTGCAAACATGACCAGGGGCATCAACGCCATCACCACCGGTAAATTTTCAGCGCCATAGGCTGCTTTAAATAAAACCGTCGCCGACGATCGAATTAACTCGTAACCTGAGAGTGTAAAAAAAGCCGCGCCGGCCATTAAAGCCACAAGGACCAGATTCGATTTCATGCGCAATGTTCCGATAACCGTGTGCGTTTTCAGATCCGCCTAAGAATAAGGCTATCTGACGAAGTTGCAGCTTACAGCGACGACAGACAACCCCATGATGCCTTATACTCTCGACTCTGAACACTAGACAACCGATAAATGCGATGAACCCACCCGAAACAAAACCCAACAATCCCTGTTTCTCCTCCGGACCGACGGCGAAGCGGCCCGGCTGGGCGCTGAGCAAGCTTTCAATCGACGCCCTCGGCCGGTCTCACCGTGCCAGTGTGCCGAAGTCGCGTATTAAGGCCGTTATTGATCAGAGCAAAGCCCTTCTAGGCATGCCCGATGACTATCTGCTTGGCATTGTTCCAGGCTCCGATACTGGCGCCTTCGAGATGGCAATGTGGACCATGCTGGGCGCTCGGGGTGTAGACGTCCTGTCTTGGGAGAGCTTTGGCGCTGGCTGGAAAACGGACATTCAAAAACAATTGAAGCTGAACGACGTTCGCATTTTTGATGCGCCCTACGGCAGCTTGCCCGATCTGACGGCAGTCTCAACCCTTGATCGCGATGTCGTATTCACCTGGAATGGCACGACTTCCGGCGCCTGCATACCCAATGGGGATTGGATCTCGGATGTGCGAGAAGGCTTAACCTTTTGCGATGCGACCTCTGCGAGCTTTGCGATGGCACTGCCTTGGACGAAGCTCGATGTTGTAACCTGGTCTTGGCAGAAAGTGATGGGCGGCGAAGCAGCCCATGGCATGATTGCCCTGTCACCCAGAGCAGTCGCTCGGCTCGAGTCCTATGATCCAGCCTGGCCCCTACCCAAACTCTTTCGACTGACCAAAGGTGGCGCCCTGATTCGAGATTTATTTGAAGGCGCGACGATTAACACGCCCTCCATGCTTGCCGTTGAAGATCAGCTTGATGCCTTGGCTTGGGCGACTCAAATTGGTGGTCTGTCTGCGCTCATCGCGCGCAGCCAGGCAAACCTTAGCGTGGTTCGAAATTGGGTCGATCAGAGCAGCTGGGCAGCATTTTTAACACCCGATATCAGTCAGCAATCCAGCACCTCAATTTGTCTTAAAATCATCGATCCAATTTTTGGCGGACTTCCAGACTCGGCCCAAAGAGCCTTTATTAAATCTATGACCGCATTACTCGAACAAAAAAATGTCGCGTTCGATATTGCGGCCTACCGCGATGCACCTCCCGGCCTACGGTTGTGGGGTGGCGCAACGGTTGAGTCAACTGATTTAGAAAAGCTTACCCCTTGGCTCGACTGGGCTTTTTCAGAAACCCTTATGACCGTTTCCTAGTGCATAAACTTGTAACTTACGCGCTCGCACTGACCTTTTTGATCGATTTCGGATCAACCGCAGTCGCCGCCGATGCGGGCCTAGATCGCGTTCACTTCCTTATTCCAGCAGGTCCTGGCGGCGGTTGGGATGGCACCGCTCGAGGCGTGGGGCTCGCGCTAAGTCAAACGCAACTGGTCTCGAACATTACGTATGAAAATGCCGCCGGCGGCGGCGGTGGCCGCGCCATCGCAAAGCTCATCGAAACTGCCGACCGACAGCAAAATACTTTGCTCATCAGCTCGACGCCCATCATAGTCCGGGCGCTGCAGGGTGTTTTCCCGCAGTCTTTTCGAGACCTAGTACCGATTGCCGCAATGATCGCCGATTACAGCTGCTTTGCCGTCCGCGCAGATTCCGAGATCCAGAACTTTTCAGATCTCGCCAAGCGTTACAAAACAGATCCAAGATCCATCGTTGTTGCAGGCGGTTCTGTGCGCGGCAATACCGATCACTTCGTCCTTGCCAAAGCGCTGCAACTTGCTGGCGCTGACCCCAAACAACTGGTCTATCTCGCCTATGACGGCGGCGGCAAGGCGGCGGCAGGCCTTTTGTCAGGAGAAACCCAGGTTTTATCGACGGGACTCAGTGAAGCGCTACAGATGCATCAAGCAGGGTTGCTTAAAATTATAGCGGTCACAGCGCCCGCCCCAATGCCGCACCTACCCGATTTGCCGTTGTTAAACACTCAGGGTATTGATTTGGTATTTGCGAATTGGCGCGGGTTTTTCGCAGCTAAAGGCCTTGGAGATGCTCAATACGCACGGATGCGGCACACGCTTCGCACGGTTTCAGAGACTGCTGTATTTGATGACATTCGACTTCGCAACGGCTGGGCAGAAAACTACCTTGAAGGCGATGCGTTTTATGCTTTTTTGACGCAGCAGGAGGCGCAGATTCGATCCCTGATGCAAAGTATCGGTTATTTACGGTAAATGCGCAGCCGGTGCCGCCAGTGACTCGAATCAACTATCCGGCGCTAGTTCTTCTTTTATTTTTTACCGGCTATTTATATCTTGCTGCACAGATTCCCATAGACCCTTGGTCGCTTCCGGGTGATTTTACCGCCAGCGCGTTTCCTTACCTTGCCGGCGGACTGGGATTCATCGCTGCACTACTGATGCTGCTCACTGGCGCTTTCCGGCCTACAGAACAACATCCGCAGAAGCCCCTGGAACATCGCCTCCATCACGATCCGATTCTCGGAATGATCGTGATGCTGGTCATCTACATCAGTTTGATCGATGTCCTTGGTTTTGTCCTCGCGAGCATTGCTTTCTTGATCATCGCCGCTCGAAAAACCGGCCCCATCGCCTGGCGACTCTTATTGCCCTTGGCCGTTGGGGTTCCCTTAGTGCTTTGGGGCTTGCTCGACTTAATGAACATCTACATCAGTCCTGGGCGACTCCTCACCATCTGGTTGGACAGACCTTGATGGATGGTTTGTTAGTTGGGCTATCTACCGCACTGAGCTTTTCTAATCTCTTGTTTGTCGCTGCTGGCTGTCTAATTGGCATGTTGATCGGCATGCTGCCCGGGCTTGGACCGATTTCGGCCATCGCACTTATGATTCCCATTAGCTATAACCTAGAACCGTCCAGCGGGATGATATTGCTTGCAGGCGTCTATTATGGCGCCATTTTCGGTGGTTCAACCAGTGCCATTCTCATCAATGCGCCTGGGGTTGCTGGAACGGTCGCGACCGCATTCGATGGGTATCCTATGGCCAGAAACGGTCAGGCTGGCAAAGCGCTTGCCGTTGCCGCCTATGCCTCCTTTTTCGGCGGGACCATCGCCGTGGTTATGCTGATGATCTCGGCGCCTGCGCTGGCCAACCTGTCGCTCGCCTTCCAGTCACTGGAGTACACGTTAATGATGCTCCTCGGCCTGTCCCTCGTTGCCTCTTTTTCCGAGCCTGGGCAGTATCTGAAGGCGATCATGATGGCGGCTATTGGACTGTGTCTGTCAACGGTGGGCACGGACCTTGCCTCCGGTATTCCGAGGTTTACGTTTGGTCGGATGGATTTAATCGACGGCATTAGCTTTCTGATGCTTGCCATGGCCACGTTCGCCTTAACCGAGGCCCTGATGATGCTGCGGGCGGAACAGCCGACTCAAACCATAATTCCCACTATCCCAAGTCAGGCACTCAGGTTAGAGACCCAGGAAATACGCAGTATCGCGCCCGTGATTTCCCGTAGCGCCGTTTTAGGGTTTTTAATCGGCGTTCTACCGGGCGCTGGTGCCACCATTGCCTCGTTCATTGCTTATGGTTTCGAAAAAGTCATCGCTAAAGCGCCGCGACCGCCCTTTGGCCAAGGCAATTTGAAAGGTCTGGCAGCGCCAGAATCCGCCAACAATGCAGCTTGCACGGGCTCCTTTGTGCCGCTTCTTACCTTGGGTATCCCCGGATCTGGCACGACCGCCATCCTATTAGGGGCCCTACTTGCCTATGGCATCCAACCCGGACCCAGACTTTACTTAGACGAGCCGACGGTGTTTTGGTCGATCGTCGTCTCCATGTATATTGGCAACCTGATCTTGTTGTTCTTCAACCTCCCAATGATTCCCATCTTCGCGAAGCTGCTGAATATTCCCAGGGCGATTCTTGCGCCCTTGATCATTTTCTTTTCTTTGACCGGTGTGTATTTGGTTTCCTTTAATCTCTTTGATTTATATTTGATGATTGCCTTCGCCCTCGTCGCCGTTTGGCTTAGACGCCGCGCCTTCCCCATGGCGCCGATGCTACTGGGCTTTATATTGGGCGGCCTACTCGAGGATAATCTCCGTCGAAGTCTCATCATTAGCGATGGCAATCTCAGGTACCTACTCGATCGCCCGATTAGCTTGGTCTTAGCCACACTTATTTTCCTTGCGCTCATCGCACCATTGGCACAAAAGCTCATTAGAGGCACGTTTAATGCGAGATCTTAAAGAAACCCACCCGATCCTAGCTCAGCTGGGCTATCACGAAATGATCGGCTGTTTCGACAGTGAGACTGATCTGGACCGATTGGGCAGGGTCATGCGTCAAGACCGCCAACGTTATTCTGTGATCACTGAAAACGGTATCGTCCGCGCAGCGCTAACGACCGGGCAACGCTTTGACCCAAGAGATAAAACAGCCTTTCCGGTTGTTGGCGATTGGGTCACTTTGGGTTCTTTAGAGGCTAATAACGCCACCACCCCAATTACAGGCCGAATTCCCAGACGCTCCAAGCTGTCGCGGCGCGCTTCAGGCGACAATTATCTCGAACAAATTTTAGTGTCGAACCTGGACCTAATTTTTGTCGTGTCCGGACTTGATCAAAATTTCAACCTGAACCGGATTCAACGCTTTCTAACCATGGCCTGGAGTTGTGGCCTGCCTGCAATCCTCCTCCTCAGCAAAGCCGATATCGCGGAAGATGCAGATGCAAAAATCAAAGCCTTAGAGCCCATCTTGCACGGTACTAAGGTATACCCGGTCAATATGCATGATACTGAGACACTAACCGGACCGCTGAAAAACTTAAATCCAGGGCAATGCGCGGCCCTCATTGGCTCTTCAGGCGTCGGGAAGTCCAGTATGATCAATCAAATTTTGGGTCTTGATCACATGCCAACCCAAGCAGTACGCGCCTTTGATGATAAAGGCCGGCACACAACCACCCATCGCGAGTTGTGCATCCTCCCCAACGACAGCGGCTTGATTATCGATACCCCTGGTATGCGCGAAGCCCAGATTTGGTTTGAGCCCGCACAATTTGCTGAACGCTATCAGGACTTACTGGTGCCAGCGCAATATTGTCGGTTCTCTGACTGTCGTCACGACGAGGATCCGGACTGCGCGGTACGTGAGACGGCCCTAAAATCCAAGAAAACCACAGATTTGTGGCGGCAGTATAGCTTGCTACAAGCGATGGCGGTTACCGAGTGAGGTCAGTCTGAACCCCAATAGGCTCAACCATATGAGGCACTCGTTGGACGCCTAGGGCAACCGGCTGACGTGTCCATCGCGCACTATAAGCGACTTACGTCTCGGCCTTACGCTGCGAGATGTTGAGCGACTCTCGTGCCCTACATCGTTGGGATGGCTCGGATGATTTGGGTGGCTGGAACGCCTGAACCAATTGAACGCGACCATGATCGCTCGATAATATCCGCTATTGACCTATGGGGCCCGTCTCATCGTTTTTTTGCTGTCGATGACCCCACATTCAACCTAGCGCCCGCACTCGGCGCTATAGCAAACAAATACTAGCCCTCAAGCATTTCTTTGAGCGCGGCCTGACGTCGTTTTTCGCCGGCAATATACCGAATGTATTGACGCGCCTGTTTCTCAATCTTTTTATCTAATTTGGAGGCTGCCTTAAACGCTGTTGAGGCTTGGTCCCAGTTTTCCAACGACATGTGAGAAATTGCCATCCAAAAATGGGCATCAGATGGCGACTTCAACTCATCATCTTCCAAAGCCTGCCGATAAGCGCCAACCGCTTCCTTGTGGCGATCTTGCTGGGCAAGTGCTTGTGCCAAACGATACTGAATATCACCATCTTCGGAGGACTTGGTTGCACGCTCCCAAGCATCAATGGCTTTGCTCATCTCTTGGGCAACCGTGTAGCAGGTCGCAAGCAGTCTTAAATTCTTTTCACTGGTTTCCACCAGCTTGTCTTTAATGCCTTTTTCAAGCACGATCGCCGCTTCATACGGTACTTCGGCATTTAGAAGGCGCTGAGATAACATCACAATCTCAGAATCTTTCTCAAACATGCCCTGACTGTAGATCGCGTAGTAGGCGGACAACGCTCGATCATCCCACTCTTTCTCGGTGTACATCCCGGCGAGATGCATCCAGTACTGCTTCTTAGGATAGTCAACGACCATCCGCTCTAAGACCCGAATGACATTATCGTCATCTTTGAGCTCACTGTAGAGCACAACCTGGAGATAAACCCAGTTTTCCTTCATCTCACGCCCTTCAGCGATGATGATTTCCTCGACCTGCAGTGCCCATTTTAAGGACTCTTCAAACCGCTCTAATTGATAATTAGCAGTTGCCTTTAAGTAACTTACGGCGGCATCTGGCGCGCCATTCACCGCTTCCCATAAATCGATATACTTCAGAGCCAACTCGTACTTCTCAATCGAATAATTCAACTGAAACAGGGCCCGAAGCGAGTTCTTCTCAAGCGCTTCAGTGATTAAGCCCACTTTCCCAGCTGCCAAAACCTGCTCATACGAGTAAATCGTATTTGGCACATCTTCGAGTGTGTAATAACCAAATGCGAGGAGATTCCAAAGCTGGGACAACTCGTTTGAGTTCAATCTCTTCTTTTTTGTCATGTTCAGGAGCATCTGAATACCGTCTCGGGGCGTACCCTTTGGCTCTGGCGCAGGCTCACCCTCCTCCCGGGGAATTGAGTCCGGATCGATCATGATCTGCGCTTCGGACATTTGCTTATACAAGCTTTGACTGATTGCGGGGACCCGACGGGTTTTCTTCTTATCATCGGCAGCCATGGCTTCATCAATCGAGGCGAACCCGAAACTGATCACCAGAGCGATGCCGACCAGACTCTTGACCAGGCCGCTCGCGCTACGTTGTAACTTCATGCCTAACCTCTCCATCAACTTTCAGCCAGTTCAAACGTGATTTTGTTTTGAACCCCTGTGGTTTCGACCGGGTTCCCATCAATGACTTTGGGCTTATACTTAAATTTGAGCGCCGCCTTCATAGCCGACGAATCGAAAACGCTGTTCGGTTTATCAACGCAATCAACAGGCGAGCGAGCATTCGGTATGTGCCCACAATTCTCCACCACAAAAGGATCTTTGACTGTGCCTTGCGCGGTCACCGTAAACTCCACGATCACGTATCCTGCCAATCCGCGAGACAACGCCCGTCTTGGATATTGCGGTTGCACTTTCACAATCGGGAGATATTCCCCATCACTAATCCCGAAACCACCGCCTCCTACATCCACACTCACAGACAAATCAACATTCGACATATTGAATCCTGCGCTGTCCACGGCCACGTTAAAGTTTTGAGGCGGTACATCCGGTGGCGGTTCATCCGGTGGTGGCGGCTTCTTGGGTTTACGCTGTTTGGTTTCTAATTGCTGATCTTGCTTGACGCGGACAAAGTCAACCAAATTACCGATCTTATCGTCCGTCAAGGCGCTATCAGCACCCTGAATCAGGTACTGCATCAGATAGAACAACCCTAATGTCACTACCACACCGACAATCGTCGAGAGACCAAGTCTTATAAACATTACCATCTGGTTTCCCTCTTAATTCTCTTCCGACGCAATCGCGACTTGAGTAATCCCGATTTGACGGGCGGCGTCCATAATCGCCAAGACCTTCTCAACCTTAGAAATTGAGTCCGCCTGGATCACTAATCCACCTTTTGGATTCTCTGCGTGCAGTCGTTCCATGGTGGGTCGAACATTTCTTATGTCGACCTTCTTTTTATCAATCCAAATACCGCTGTCTGACCCCACCCCTACTAATAGGGACACAGTCTTCTTCATCTCGGCTGTTTTGGTGTCCGGGCGATTGACTTCGACGCCCGTTTCTTTAATGAACGTGGCCGTGACAATAAAGAAAATCAGCATGATAAATACCACGTCTAGCATGGGTGTTAAATCAGCTACTTTTTCTTCTTCTTGTATTGTTCTTCTTCGCATGATGCTCTCTATATTCGATCGTTAAAGCGAGGCTTTAGTGATCCATGGTCAGAGTGTCTTCCAGAAAGATTGATTCTGTATCGACTTTACTGGTGAGAAATGAGTTCGCGAGCACGCCTGAGAGGGTGGCGACCATTCCAGACATCGTTGGAATCGTGGCAGCAGAAACACCAGCTGCCATCGAACGTGCATTACCGCCCGAGTAGGTCATCGCTTCGAAGACCTGCACCATACCCGTCACCGTACCCAATAGGCCTAACAAGGGCAGCAGTGCAATCAATGTTTTGATCAAACCCATGTTGGCCTTGAGACGCTCATTCACTTCGGAAATCAACCGTTCCCGGATCATCCGAGAGTTCCACGAAGTCCGCTCAGTACGCGTCTCCCAGAAGGTCAAGGCAGCGCCCACATCCTTCTTATGCTCGGTGGTAATAAAAATATACCGTTCACAAACGATGGCCCACATCAAGAAGGTCGCCCCGGCGATGAGATACAACACATCGCCACCGGCCTCCATGAATGTCCTAATGGCTACAATAATAGTTTCCACCGTTATTTGCTCGCTTTCTCAGCGTGCTCAGCAATTAGACCGCCACTCTGTTCATTTAAAACCTGCATGATGCTGGTCGCACGACTGTGTACGAAGTAATGCAACAGCACCGTCGGGATCGCAACGGTTAAGCCCAGAACCGTCGTGATCAATGCCTGTGAAATACCCCCAGCCATTGTTTTCGGGTCCCCGGTACCAAACAAGGTGATCGCTTGGAAGGTCACAATCATCCCGATTACGGTACCTAATAGACCCAGAAGCGGCGCAACCATTGAGATGATCTTGATAAATCCGACAAACCGGTTGATCGCGGGCTGCTCCTTCATAATGGCTTCGTCGATCTTAAGCTGCAAGGTCTCCGAATCAACATCGCTGTTGTTCTGGTAGACCGAGATTATCCGGCCCAGCGGGTTCTTCACCGAAGGGTTGCCTGCGTTCTTGGCTTGACCATTAACGGTCATGCCCAACATCGTGAGAGACACAAACTTTGTTACCGCGATAATAAGGGCAATGATCCCTAACCCGATGATCACGTAGCCTGGCAGGCCACCTTGGTGGACGCGCTCTTCTAAAGTCGGCACTTGAATCTGAAGCGCAAGCAACTGCCCTCGAGTTGGATCAAGTCCGAAAGGCACGAATCCTGAATTCGCTGCAAGTAATGCTTCGGTCGAGTCGACGAATCGTGACTCAGGCTGCTTTGGCAATTCCTTAATCAACTGATTGTCGATGTCATAGGTCACATAACCACCTTCACTGATGAGGTTATAAGAACCGATCCGAATCACTTCTTGAGTCACGCGCTCACCATCTAACTTGATCAGCTCAGACGTAAACCGGCTCACCTTGGCAGACTCGGTCATCTCACGCTGGAGTTCGAACCAAAGCCGTTCGATTTCTTCAATGGTTGCGAGCTTCGAGCTCTTGCCCATCGACTTCGCAAAATCTGATAGCCATTGTCCACGACCCGGGAACTCAGCACTAATGATTGAGCCTTCAAACACGCCTTGCGTATCCCCAGCAACCTGTTGCAAAACCCCGAAGAGCTCACGCAAGGACCCTAGACGCTTTGCTAGAATTTCTTGCCGTGCGGCAATATCTTGCTCATTTTTTTCGAACTGCGCTTCTAGCCGCTCAGAACGGGCTTCTTCATTCGCCTGTTCTTGTTTGGCTTTCTTCACTTCGTTCTGTTGTCGCGACTTATCCGCGTTGAATTCTTTTTCACGACGCTCATTCAGCCGGCCGTTAACCACCTTGCCGTCTTTGACTAATTGCAGCAGTTCGCTCAACGACTTTGCCTCAACATCGTTATCAGCAGCCTGCGCTTGAAATCCAATCAGTCCCGCAACGAGGACAACACTCATCCATAAATTTTTCATGGTTACTCTCCCGCCGCTTTAACTGGCAATTTCACTATATCCGCTGTTTGCGTTTTACGTGCGATCCGCAGCGCGTCTCTTACGCCAGTTCTATATTCATCGCCCAAGATCACCCAATCACGCGCGTCGTTATCCCACACGCCCGTCGTTTCGCCATCTGGTGATTGAAACACTAAAGAAACTCGACCCCACTTAAGCACATCAACTTGTCGAGACTTGCCTTCTAACTCGATCATGTCGGTATAAGCTTCAATCGTTGAACCGTAGGCATTTTCAACTTGGTAAGCTTGCAGCACTTGACTGAATTTTTCAGCAACACTGACATCGGCCCGATCTAACGTATCCTTCAAGAATTCAACTCGCTCTTCCCGTTCAGACATCAGAAACGGAATGTCTAGGCTAACAAACGTTTCTAAGTTGGCGATCATTCGCTCAATCAACGGCCCAATCTGACGCTCAATGACCGTCACACTATCAATCGATGCCTCAAGCTCAGCTAGCTCTTCATTCTGGTTTCGAATGAGTCGCTCCTGTTGCAGGTTATAAACCTTAAGACCATCAACGACCTTCATCACTTGCTTGTATTGTGTCAGCAAGTCACGCGTCTGATCCTTCACTTCATCGATTTTGATTTGCGACTTCTTACCATCCTGAGTCGTTGCAGCGCGAACGCCTAACACTTCATCTAAAGATTGCGCGGTCACGTAAGATACTTGCGAGGCTAACGCCAAGAACACCAGAGCTGACAACAGCCCTGACCTGGTTTGGATTTGTTTCATGATCATACCTATTTCGGATTGTTGCTCTATTTATAGAAGAGTCTATGCAGAAACAACCAAACCACCCTCTTTGATCTGGCACCAACATTGACTACCCCCGAAGAATGTAGAAGGAGCCTGCCTTTGTCAAGCCGCGCAACCCATATTTGGCGTGAAATTGCGTATTGACGGGGATCAAAAAAACCGCGCCGGATTAGCACAAGCATAAGCACTCCCGCGATTGAAAACCAAAAACCGTTCCACTAAACCCGTCTCCCGCCGCATTAAGTGCCGTTGACGCAAGGCGATCATCGTCGTTGACCTTGCCGCTATTCATGCCGCTCAACGGATGATGGCCCTGAATGGCGGTGCTTGCGCAGGACAAAAAAATTCGTCCGTTTTCAAAGCCTTAAAGATCAAAGTGACCCTCGCGAGTTCGGCTTGAGGCCTTTGCATGGCGCCGGTTAATGTGATCGCGCTGTTACGTGTGATGAGATTTTCTTGATGAGTGCGACGCACGCACACGAACAACCGTACGCTAAAAAAGACTTTGTTTGGCTGCAGCGCTATTAAAATTGCCCTCGAGCATTAGGTCTTCCCCTACCGAACAACCCGTCGCAACCGCGGGTCGAGCCATTAACTCGGTGTACCAGTTTAAGACCGATGGATATTCCGCCAAGTCAATGCCGTGACGCGCATGACGGTACACCCAGGGCAACACGGCAATGTCTGCAATACTATTGCGGTCCAGCCAAGCAAGGGTTCGCCTGAAGGTGACCTTCGAACACCGAGTATAATTTTCGACACTCGCGCTCATATCGATCGATCGCGTAATCATCTTTAACGTTGGCATAGACTCGAAAATAATGGGCTTGCTCCGCCATCGGCCCCAATCCGCCGACCTGCCAGAACAGCCATTGCAGGCACTGCCACTTTAAAACGGCTCTTGCGGCAAGAACTTGCCTTGCCTATCAGCCAAATACAACAAGATCGCACCCGCTCGAACACAATTTGCTCAACCCCGGTGTTTCGATGCCGCAATGCCGGGATCTTTCGAGTTGGCACCTGTCGAACAGACGCCGCGGTGTGCTGATCGCCCTGCATTATGTTGACCGGCAAGAGCTGGTACGTAAGACCCAGCGCTTCTCGCAAAATCGGCGCTTTATAACCATTGGGCGTCGGCCAGTAATAAAGCGCTAGATCCTACGCCTCATCCGAGATGGGCATTAAAAAATTCATGCGTGCGGGACAAGGCAAGCACCGCTGCTGGCTCGTTGTAGCTCGCACGGTGATTACAATTAAAACCATGATCGGCTTCATAAAGAAACAAAGGCGCGTCGGGTTGCGCCTTTTCGACAACCGCCACATCATCCATCGAGATATGGGCATCTTCTGCTGCGAAGTGGAACATGATGGGCACACTCGGCGTCTGGCTCATTTCTGAGGCCACACCGCCGCCATAGTAACTCACCGCGCAGGCTACCTTTTGCAATTGACACGCTGCCAGCCAAGCCAGCAGACCACCAAAACAGTATCCAACCACACCGACGGGCCCCGTACCTGCCGCTGCGTCGATCGTCGTCTGCAGATCCATCAAGGCGTCTTCGCGCCGCAGCTTGCCGCGAGCGAGTTCAACACCTTGCATCATATCGGCGCCGCTATAACCCAGCGCTACCTGGCGCTCAACGCGGTCGAAAAGCGCCGGCGCAAGCGCCCGGTAACCTTGCTCAGCAAACCCTTGCGCCACTTCTCGGATATGCGCATTCACGCCAAAAATCTCTTGGATCACAACGATAGTCCCTTTTGCCGCGCCAAGGGGGAGGGCTTCAAAGACATCAAATTCATGACCATCTGGACTTCTCAAAACAATCACATCACTCATAGTCTTCAATCTCCTTATCGATTTAACACCAGGTCAATCGGTTTTCTGCAAACGCATTTGGGTCACCCATTCTTGGTGCGAGACCGCTCTAGATTGAAATATAAACCTAGGCTGACTTCAAACGGTACTTTTATCGATCCAACCGTTTGTGTCTGACCTGAATCATGACGCAAGCTGGCCCGATCTATGGCAGCGGCCGAGTCGAGTCCAGAGCGATCATTGTTTAAGTTGCGCCGTTGCGGGGTAAAAGCCTGTGCAACCAACCGACGTACAAGCGGCTCGCATTGCAGACCGCTGCAACCGCTCGATAATGCCCTCAAGACTGCCTTACCAAACCAGGGCCATAAAAGCGCAGTTAACCAACTATAGCTGCGTCACCTGAAATGAATCAGGCAGGGTACGCGCGCCTTCCAAATCAGTGACCACCGAAAGGCTCCTGCCACCTGACAAAATCTGCTCCGCCGCGTCAATAACCGATTCGGGTGTGACCGAGAATAAGGCTGCTCGATGCGCGCGCCGGTGCGCGTGGGAGCGGCCCTGCAACTGCTGATAAAAATCCCCGCGCGCCTCACCTGCTGGCGAACCCGGTGCATCTTGGCTGCTCATGAGTCCCAGGACAGCCTCTTCGATCAGATTCGATGACCATTTCATCGAACGAACAGCATCCAGCGCGCCGTCAAAAACGGCAAAGGTCTTGCGCAATTCTGGGTCTCGATACGAATAGAGCCGAAACAGCCCATTGGCCGCGTCATAGCTGGCCCCGCCCCCGTAAGCCCCGCCTTTTTCACGAATCTCGGCATGTAGATACTGATTTCTCAGAACCGCAGCCAACACCTGGACTGCGGCAACAGCCGCACTGGACTCACTGGGACATCGATAGGCTGCGGCGCAAAAATTGACTTCTGTTTCGGTCACATAAGCTGTTTCGATCGCCGTTTGGTCAGCGAGGATCCGCTGCTGCGCTGGGCCTGATTGCGTCAGGGTGCCTCGCGCTAACAAAGCATCTACCCATTGCGGCACCTCGGCTTCATCGGCAATGACCATTGCACTCTGAGGCGCCTGCTGAAATCGCTCATACAGTCCAGCCAAATCAGCCGCAAGAGATGCCACATCACCCTCTGCGATTTTTGCAACGAGCCCCTTGAAATAGGCTAAGGAACCCAATCCCGATAACTGATGGTTCAACGCTGAAACCTTTGAAAATGCTGCAGACGCTGCAAGCATTGCCAGACTGTGACCCTGATTGACCACACCCATTTGTTTCCTAGTATTAGATTGTCGCACCAATTCTGCAATGCGCGCTGTTTCGTCAAACCGCAAACCTTGTGCGGTTTCATTCAGCAACGCCATCATCTTGCTCGCGTTCCGGGCAAGCGATCGGCTGCTCAAGACGAAGAAGGCGCCCGCTTCATCAACATTGGCAAGGCTTGCTCGCACACTGGCAAAGGCACTAATCCCACCGGTGAAGGACTGTTGCAAATTTTGTGCTTCAACATAGTCCTGATGTCCGAAGCCGAGCTCACCCGCCACCTGATTCAGCACCGGCAGCAATTGCCAATCCGCTTTATTGAGCACCGGCAACTCACGAATCAACTGATGATAAACAATGCCATTACAGCCTGCGGCGTAGGCCGTAACCGGCCCCGTCACAATGGGTTCTGGGTAAGGGTGGTCCTTGGGCACATCCTCCAAGGTTACCTTGGGCAAAATCTCTAAATCTTCAACTTCACTTTGCCTTCGCGTCAAAGCAGCGGTCTGATCGATCACGTAACGACGCTCAGAGTCACTCATCGCCTCGACTGTGGTCTGTAACCGCGCGCGCTCTGCATCGGCTTTTTCCTGCGCGAGATTAACATCCGGCTGCAGCGTCAAGGTGACTCGATGCTGGTTTTCAAGCAGTAACGTCCGAGCCAAACCTTTAATAAACGCGGGATCCTCGATATCTTTTCGAAGCGTTTCAATGGCCGCATCAAGATCCAACAATTCGACCGGGTCACCCCGATGAATGGCGGCAGACAAACACGAGAAGATCAGCTGCAAACCATACGGCATGCCATCGCCACCCACCTCACGCTGCGACATCTCGATTTGATGTAAAACGGCCTGCAATTGCGCAAGGGGGATACCATGCTCCGCGACTTCTGTAATGACCTGAAGCACCGCCGTCTCGAAGGCATCCGCCGCATCGCCAGTCACCCCTTCGATGCCGCAAAGGAAACTCATCTCACGATGGCTTTCCTCAAGACCCGTTAAAGGTGAGACCGACTCAGCCATCGGGAAGGCCTCTAGTGCGCGCCGCAAAGGCGAGCCGCTATGATCCAACAAAGCATCTGACAGCAAATTCGCCTGCAAAAGACCAGCAAGGTCCGTTGATTCGCCGAGCAGCCAAGCCATCACCAGTTGCGACTTCGGCGCCTCATCACCCGCCTCACTCGCAGCATAGCGGGCCTCGTGCCGCACGGGGGCCGACAACCTGTGCTCCAGCCCCACGTCGATCTGATCAACCGATCGTTCAAAGTGGCCTAAGGCCCGATCTTCCAGCACATCCTGTAGTTCAACAACGTCAATGGCGCCAAAGGTCATAAACACGGCATTGCTGGGGTGATAATGGGTTTCGTAGAAGGCCTTGAACGCCTCGTACGTCAACCCAGGGATCTCAGCCGGGTCGCCGCCCGAGTTATGGTGATAGGTCGCGGTTGGGAACAGTTTTTGATTCAGCGCTTCCCAGAGCACGGCCCTGGAAGAGCTCATATCCCCCTTCATTTCGTTCAAGACCACCCCTTTATAGACCAGCGGAGAGTCTGGGTTATCCGGCTCTGAGAATTCAACTCGGTGACCTTCTTGGGCAAAATCCAATGGATCTAAACGCGCAAAAAAGACCGCATCAAGATACACGTCCAAAAGATTGTAGAAATCTTTTTGATTAACGCTCGCAAACGGATAGGCCGTGTAATCACTGGCTGTAAACGCATTCATAAAGGTGTTTAGTGATCGACGCAGCATGGAGAAAAACGGGTCACGAACCGGGAATCGAGCGCTGCCGCACAGCGCTGTGTGCTCAAGAATGTGTGCAACGCCGCTTGAATCTTTTGGCACGGTGCGAAGCGCCACCATGAACACCCGCTCCTCATGATCACTCGCCAGATGAAAATGTTTCGCGCCCGTTCTTCGGTGCTCGTATTCGATGACCTCGACGTCGAGGGTTTCTATTCGATGGCTCCGAATCCGAGCAAACCCCGCGAGGTTTGATTTAACTTGATTCATTGCTTTAGCGCCCAGACTCAAAGTCTTGCCAGTAATCCGCGATGGCTTGTTTCATTTCTTTTCGCAACAGCAAGATTGCAATCAGATTCGGAATGGTCATGAACGCCACCGTAATCGCGGCTATTAACCAGATCAAAGACGTGTCAGCGATGGCCGCAAAGAAAAAGCCAAGCACATAGGTCAGTCTGTAAGGCGTAAGCCATGCCGTACCCACCAAATAGACCACCGCCCGATCGCCATAATAACTCCAGGCCACCGCAGTTGAAAACGCGAACAATAGCAGCACCAAGGCAACCACATAGCGACCATAATCACCAAACGCACTGCGTGTAAAGGCCTCAGAGGTTAGCGCCGCAGAATGGATGAGCGATTTTCCGGTCAACACAACATCATTCTCAATGTTGCCCCGATTCACCGTGAGGGTGCCGGTAAACCGCCGATCAACGGATCCAATCAAAACCCCTTCCGCAACAGAACGGTTGTGCAGCAAGGTGTAGGGTCCAGGCTGGAGAACCCCTTCGACCACTTCTATGGTTCCATTGAAGGATTCGATTTTGCTGTCTCGACCGTTTAGGTAATCAAAGAGCGCCGCCCGATCCTGCTCGGCGGTATCCGTCCAAACCCCGGTCACAACGTTCGTGTCGAACTGCTGGAATTGATTCTCGTGCTTTTCAAGCCAAACCCCAGAGGACAGAATAACCAGCCCCGTCAGCGTACAAATAATAATGGTGTCGATGAAAGGCTCTAAAATTGAAACCATGCCTTCTGATACAGGCTGGTCGGTTCGGGCCGCGGCATGCGCGATGGGCGCACTGCCTTGCCCGGCCTCGTTCGAATACAACCCGCGCCCAACGCCTTTATTAAAGGCATAAGCAAAGGTCGCGCCGAGGAAGCCGCCAACGGCCGCCGATCCGGTAAAGGCGTCACTCACCACATTCACCAAGGATGGCCAAACATTTTCGATATTGGCAAATACCACCGCGAGGCCCGTTACGAAATACAGAATGGCCATCGTCGGCACGATTTTTTCCGCCACCTTAATAATCCGTTTAACGCCGCCTAAAATAACCACCGCTAACAACAGAGCCAACACGCCACCCGTCATCCACTCAGGGATGCCAAAGGTGCCTTGCAGGCCAACGGCAATATTATTACTTTGGGGCATATTGCCAGAGCCAAAGCTACTAACGACCGTCGCTATGGCGAATATCACGCCCAACCATTTCAGGTTGAGGCCCTTCTCCATGACAAACATGGGGCCACCAACAATGTAGCCCTCATCGTCCACGTCCCGATATTTATGGCTGAGCGTGACTTCGACGAACTTGGTTGTCATGCCAAAGAACGCGGTCATCCACATCCAAAACAGCGCCGCTGGGCCACCTAGAAAGATGGCAAACGCAACCCCACCAATATTGCCGGTCCCGACCGTGCCAGAAATCGCGGTTGTCAGGGCTTGGAAATGCGAGGCATCGCCCGTCGCACCCGGCTTGTCATATGTCCCGCGTAACACCCGCCAAGCATGCCGAAAGTAAAAAATCTGGGGCGCTTTCAGATAAATTGTAAAGAAAATACCGGTACCCAATAGCAGATAGGGGAAGTACCACGCCGACTGCAGGAGCCCATCGAAGAAGGTGAGTATTTGTTCCAAATCAGCCATATCGAGGTTCTCTTATCGTTTTTTTGAGATGCGCCTAAGGTAACAAATATCCCGCGATGAGGATATGCCGCGTTCGTTTATCGCGCAGCCTGCTGAACCCGACTGCTAATCGGACCGGTCAGGCGCCGCCAGCCCAGTGGTCGGCATTTGATAATTCACGGTCAATCCGAACCCATCAATCACCGATTCTGGCATGAGCGGCTTGGGACTCGACAGCCCAAGCAGGTACAAAATCATGGCATCGAGCACATCATCAATTTGAACCAATGCTTTCCGGGTATGCCGGTACAACTCAGCAAGCACTTCGCGCGGCATCAAACCCTGATGCTCGAGCAGCTTAATTCGCTCGCCTTGCCCCATTGCTTGTTTTTTGGAATATCGCATTGGCACGCCGCCAAAGGTCGCAAACAACAACTCAGGGTGCGCTTCTAGGACGCGGGCGCGAAGTCGCGGCTGCGCCTGCAAACATCGATCGACTTCTTTAATTTTTGGACAGATATACCAAGACTGTAGCGAAATTTTCTTGCCTTGGGCGCGGACATTGCAATCACAGGCGGCTTGAAAGCTTTCTGCATAGACCGCAGAACGCGCTGGCACATTGAAGACACTGCCGGCTCTGCCAGGCAGACGCTGTCGCGCCAGGCGTTCGACTTGTCGATCATCAGACTCCGGAAGGCCAATCGGCATGTCCACAAACAGCGGCCCGCTCGGCGCTGATCGCACCACCGCATCAAACGTTTCAACAACCCGTGCCGTAACCACACCCGCCTGCCGCTGGACAACGACCCAGCCGCCCTTACAGCCATCAACCCCTGCGACCACGGGCGTCATGCCACGGGCGATCTCATTGTGACGAATTCTTCAGCTGCCGTCGGATGAATCCCGACGGTTTGATCAAAAACCGCTTTGGTCGCACCCGCCTTCATCGCAACCGCAAGTCCTTGGATAATTTCGCCGGCTTCGGCGCCCACCATGTGGATACCGAGCACTCGATCCGTTGCAACTTCAACAATCATTTTCATCAGGCTCCGCTCATCACTACCGGTTAAGGTGTGTTTCAGCGGCCGGAACTCTGATCGAAAAACAGCAATCGAGCCGAATTGATCGCGCGCTTCGGCTTCGGTCAACCCCACCGTTGCAATGTTGGGCTGACAGAATACGGCCGTTGCAATCCCCGAATAATCCATGACCTTACTTTCGCCAGCAAACTGCGTGCTGGCAAAGCACATCGCTTCATGAATCGCGACGGGTGTGAGTTGAATTCGATCCGTTACGTCACCCAAAGCGAAAATATTGGGCTCGCTGGTTTGATAAAACTCGTCGACAATGATCGCGCCATTCTCTCGCTGCGCCACATTCACCGAATCAAGGCCCAAATCATCGACCGCCGGTTTGCGACCCGTCGCGGTTAAAATGAGGTCGGTTTCCAAGGTGCGGCCATCGGTGAAGGTGGCAAGCAATGTGCCGTCGGGATTACGGCTGACCGAGGCAAGCGTTGCGTTAAACTGCAAATCAATCTGTTTCTTCAGCAGCTCGTCTTTGACCATAATGCGAACATCTTCATCGAACCCCCTTAAAAACAATGGTCCTCGGTAAGCCAGTTCGGTGCTAACGCCAAGCCCTGCAAAAATGCCCGCAAACTCGACAGCAATGTAGCCGCCACCCAAAACGAGGGCTCGCTTGGGCAAGTGCTCCAGATAAAAAACCTCATTGGAGGTTATGACGTGTTCCGCACCCGGAATATCTTGTTTCGTGGGCCAGCCACCGGTCGCGATCAGAATCTTGTCGGTGGTCACGCTTTTTCCGTCAATGTCGATGGTGTGAGCGTCGCGTATCCTGGCCCGTCCGGCAAAATGGGTGACACCCGCCTGGTCCAGCAGCCCCTCATAAATACCGTTTAATCGGGCAATTTCCTGATCTTTGTTCGCAACCAACGTTTGCCAATTAAAACGCGCGGGCTCGGACTGCCACCCAAAGCCCGCGGATTCGTTGAAATCCTCATGGTAGTGCGAGGCATAAACAAAGAGCTTTTTCGGAATGCAGCCCACGTTAACGCAAGTGCCTCCCATGAATTTTTCTTCAGCGGTTGCCACGCGCGCGCCATACTGCGCGCTCATTCTTGCTGCGCGCACGCCGCCGGACCCAACACCAATGACGAATAAGTCATAGTCATATGCGGTCATGTCCAATATTCCTTTCAAATTCTTAATGTCGCTAGGATACACTAGCCTTCCGCAACTAGGTGACTTGATAGACGTATGCGCATCGATCTCGTTCCATTTTCTCCCTGCTTGGCAGTTCAAGCGCTGCGCTACACCCTTATCTCTGAATCCAGTTCAGAGCTCCGACTGACGGTTCAGTTAAAGGGTTCGATCGCCTCAGAGCTTGAGGACGTCGATCAAGTCGGCCAACGTGAATTTGGGCTCTGGCAGCATCACTGCTTTGAACTCTTTCTCGGCGAGGCGGGATCGACCGCCTATTGGGAGCTGAACCTTGCCCCGAATGGCAATTGGAATTGTTTTGGATTCAGTGATTATCGACAGGATCAAAAAGAATCGGATCGCTGCGCATTAACGCAAATCAGCGCGACCGGTCGTGGCCCGACTTATCAACTTGAAGCCAGAATTTTGACGAATCCAAGCTTTCAAACCACCGACGCTGTTTTAAGCCTTGGAGCAGCTGCTACTATTAAAACGGCAACCGATCTGCACTATTTCTCAATCCGCCATGGCGTAACGCCAGACTTCCATCACCGGGATCATCACATACCATGGAAACTTCAATGACTTTTCAGTTTGGCCTTGAACGATTGTTAACCGATTCAGACCGCCTGGCGACGCTAAAAAGCGCCCGTGTCGGCTTGGTCGCACACCCTGCGTCGGTGACCCAAGACCTAACCCATGCGCTTGACGCCCTGGTCGGCGCAGGCATTTACCCCAAATGCGTTTTTGGACCGCAGCATGGCGTGCGAGGCGACAAGCAAGACAATATGATTGAGTCCGATGACTATCTAGACCCGACCCATGGAATCCCGGTCTATAGCTTGTATGGCCATCATAGGCGACCCACGCCCGAACGATTGGCCGGCCTCGATATCATCTTGTTCGACCTGCAGGATCTCGGTTGCCGCATTTACACCTACATTACGACCCTACAATACTTCTTAGCAGCAGCCGCCTCGACCGAACTTGAGATATGGGTACTAGATCGACCCAATCCTGCTGGTAGGGGAATTGATGGCTTTCGGCTAGAGGCCGGTCAAGAAAGTTTCGTCGGCGCCGCGGCCCTTCCGTGCCGATATGGGTTGACCATTGGTGAGCTGGCATTGTGGATGAATGCCCAACTACCACAGCCTGCAAATCTAACCTTAATTGAAATGAGGCACTATTCACCCAACACGCGGCCAAGCTTCGGCTGGCCAAGCGAACTGTCTTGGGTGAATCCCAGCCCGAACGCAAGCAGTCTTAACATGGCCCGATCGTTTTCGGGCACGGTGCTGCTCGAAGGCACCACCCTATCGGAGGGCCGAGGGACCACCTTCCCCCTCGAAGTCATTGGCGGCCCAGGTTTTCCAGCGCAACACATCAAGGCTGAATTGGAATCAAGCCTGTCCGAGGCGCTGGCGGGCGCCGTGCTTCGCCCCTGCTATTTCGAGCCAACCTTTCACAAGCATCAGGGAAAGTTGTGCCAGGGCCTGCAAATCCATACGGACCAGCCCCATTTTAATGCCGAAACCTTTCAGCCGTTCCGCATCATTGCCTACGCCCTCAAACTGCTCAAATTGAGCGAACCGAAGGTCGAACTCTGGCGGCATCATGAATACGAGTATGAAACAGGCCGGGTGCCCATCGACGTGATCAATGGCGGGCCACAACTTAGACAATGGGTTGATGATGACACGCAATCCCTCGCCCAATTGACCCATCAACTGGATGCAACCCGAGCGCTTTGGTTGCCTGAGATCGCGCCGTTTTACCGTTACTAGCATCCCGTCTGCTTCTCACAATAATCACCCTGTTGGGGTTCTGCCGCCTGGTGCGGATTCAACATCGCCGAGCCGCTTGCAGCACGGGGTTGTAAACGATGTCCCGAAGCAGACGCGCTCAGCGATCAACCCTTACTACCATGATGTGAAACACCGCATTTTATCTGCTCCCAACGCTTGCTAACACGCCGACCCTAAGCCTTCGCCCACATCAGAGGCGCCGTTATGTGCTCAGACAGGCTGTGTGGTAGCATCTGCGCTTTTTCGGGGAGGAAGCCTTATGGGTGATGCTTACAAAATTGCGATCTTGGCAGGGGACGCCATTGGTCCAGAAATCATGGCACAAGCGGTTCGCGTTTTTGACGCGATTAGCCGTCATCGGGACGTTGTCTTCGAACTCATCGAGGCGCCTTTCGGTGCCCATGCTTATTTTAGCCATGGCAAAAGCTTTCCGGATGAAACCAAAGCCATTTGCGATGCAGCCGATGCAATCTTAAAAGGGCCCGTTGGACTGTCTTTTGAGGATTCCAAGAAAATTCCGGTTGATGAACAAGCCGAACGTGGCGCGATCTTACCGCTTCGAGCGCGTTATCAAACCTTTGCAAACTTTCGGCCCATTTATCTCAGCAAAGATATGGCGCACTTCTCGCCCCTGAAACCTGAAATTATCGAGCATGGGATCGATATTCTGCTCATTCGAGAACTGGTCGGCGGCCTGTATTTCGGCGAAAAGGAGCGCGGTGTTAACGCGGAGGGCTTACGTTACGTGCATGAGACACTGGCCTACGACGAGTCGCAAATTCGACGTGTACTCACCGTTGCCTTCGAGCAAGCACGCACCCGAGGACGCCGCCTGCACAACATTCACAAAAGTAACGTTTTAATGTCGAGCGTGCTCTGGAATGAAGTGCTGGATGAAGTCCATGCCGACTATCCCGATATTGAAGTCATCCCAATGCTGGTTGATGCCGCGGCCACCGCGCTGTGCCTCAACCCTTCTCAATTTGATGTCATGGTTATGGAAAACATGTTTGGCGATATTCTGTCAGATCAAGGTGGCGGCATTTTAGGCTCACTCGGACTCATGCCATCGGCTTGCGTTGGTCCCGACAAAGCCTATTTTGAGCCCTCTCATGGATCAGCCCCCGATATTGCCGGACGCAATATCGCCAACCCCTACTCTATGATTGGTTCGGTTGCGATGATGCTCGAGATGAGTTTTGGTATGAAAGCCGAATCTACGCTGGTTTGGGACGCCATGAAAAGTGTTTTTGAAGATGGCTATACAACCGCCGACTTGAGCGCGAAGGGGGTTGATTTAAAAACCGTTGGAACCGATGCCTTCGGGGATCTAGTGATTGCTTCGCTCGAGGCCAAGCTTGCAGCGCCTACCCACTAATTAAGCCTGCAGGTCGCCACATTTTTTATCACCAACGGCTCTCAGAGTTTGTTTTGCATCCTGCATTCGGCTCAGTAGTGTGCCGTTTACAACCCAGCGGCGGTAAGCTGCTGTTGATTCTCTTTTGTGTAAAAGCCGGTAACCTTGTTCGATCAATCGAAGATGCCGAGGCCAAGTTCGTTCATGAGACACGCTAGCTTTAAGTCCTCTACAACACGATGGGTTCACTTGCTATACATTGCAAGCATCACCTTTGCATGCCAATTAAGTGCTTTGGAATTTGATGTTGAAACCATTCCGGTGAAGCCAAAACATCGTGTCGACATACTTTCGTTCTCCAATAGGGCGTCGGGTGACGCCAAACTTTTGATCATAGAAACCCCAGTGATCAGTCAGTTGGAAAAACAGATGCAAGGGCTCAGCAATGAACCGGTTAGACATATTAAGGTTTTTCAGCGTCCGGGCTCGCAATGGAATCTCGTTTTGACCCAGGCGCTAGAAGATTCAATGGATTTGGTCGATACGATATCAACCTCTGAAGGTATTCAATTGGTCGGGTTGCAGGGATCAGAACTCCTCTATTTTGATGCCAACACGGCGCGCTTTGCGCCTTTGCTCAAGACTTCGCCGATGTTCGCTGGTCGGAGTTGGGGCGAATCGCCGGTTATGGAGATGTTTACTGATATTAATGATGATGGGTTAGACGACTTTTTAATGCCTACTTTTGATGGTTGGGCGATCGCCATGCAAACCAGCGAGGGATTCGCAGCGCTCCAGACAATAGGTCCGCCGCCTACCATGAGCTACCGCGACACCGCTCGCTTTGTTGCTTACCGAGCCGAGGAAGCCTTCCTTTTAGATGAGAATAACGACGGCCTGAATGACATTACCTTTTGGCGAGATGGCTATTTTGAAGTCCATCGGCAAAGTCCGGTGGGCGAATTCTCTAAGATACCTGTGCCTTTAGATGTCAATCTCAAGGATATGTTAAGCGGGTATACGCAACTCAGCATTGGAGACGAGGTAGACAATGCCGGGGGCACCAATAGGATGCTAGATGAGATTGCCGACCTCAACAATGATGGGATCAGTGATCTTGTTGTTAAGCGGATTAAAGCCGACGGCATCTTTGGCTGGGAGTCTGAATATGAAGTCTATTTGGGCGAGGTTAATACTCTAAACCGGCTGGCGTTTACGCAAAGTCCTTCCTCAGTGATTCAGGCCGATGGCTTTCAATTCGACAATGAACGGCAGGACCTGTCTGGAGATGGCAATCAAGAGTTTGTGGTCACCTCTGTGGACATCAGTTTAGGGACTGTGCTTAAGGCGTTGATTACGCGCGCTGTGTCACTTGATATCTCAATTTATACGATTAAGGCGGGTAAATTCTCCAGTGCGCCGAGCATTCGCAAAACAATCTCGGCAAGATTCGATTTTAGCAGCGGTGACTTATTTGTTCCTGCAGTACTCGGCGCAGATATTACTGGCGACGGCCGAAAGGACCTGCTGGTGCAAAAAGGCGAGGGAACCCTCCTGGTCTATCCTGGGCAAGCAGGTGAGGCGATGTTTGCTAAAAAAGCGATCAAACTCTCCCTCGATCTTCCTGAGAGCAGAGCCGGAATTCAAGTTAAGGACCTGGACAATGATGGTCGAGATGAGCTGATCTTGGATCCAGGTGATGAACATAACGTCATCTCTATTGTGTCGTTCAGAGACTAAGTTACCCAAGGCACTGTTTATAACTCGCGCAAGCAATACGGTCTAATCAAGTCATCAAATAAAAATATGCCGTCCTTAAACCTGCGACCAACAGTCCTCTCGCAAAACATTTTGACTGTCTCCGCCTGTGGGATAAAAGCATTTTGACCTTAGACTCTGACCTTTGCCTCTGCCCCTAGACATTGACCATCTTGATTCCTCGTTTGGGACGCGCGCTTATAAAAGTTAGGGCGGCATTGCTTAAGGGCTACCATTGGATATCGTCAGCGTTATCCGCTGGGGCGTCTGGGTTAAATCAATTTAGAAACAGGTTAACCTGCCAGACAGCAAGATGACCGGGTTCTTTGACCGACTGTGCAAAAAAACCGGTCGAGCAGTCTGCCCCCCTCCTGCTCGCCCACAAAGCAGACAACCCTTTCCATTTTAATAGGCGCGCTTTACCAACGACTCAGCCTTTGCAGCCTGAGCATCGCCAGGCGTTTTCCTCGAACATCAGTAAGCGTTGTTTTATCGCGCTTTCTGCACCCGACAACGGTTAGGACGCCTCATCAACCCGTCAAAACGTGGCGCCCGGCCCAGAATCAGGCGTTTCCAACCGCCGCGCACCCGCCGATTGACCCCAGTCAACCGAAAGGTCCTTAGCCAACCTGAGTCTGAAAAATAATGCTAACGTGGCCCTGAATGCTCACAAATTAAGGTCATTATGTTTTTTGAAGCAAGCCTGCGCATTGGTCAGCGACTTACCGAACGCGAGGAAACCGTCTCGGTTGCGGAGTCCTCAACGGGCGGCCTAATTTCGGCGAACCTTTTATCCGTACCAGGGGCATCTCGTTATTTTCAAGGCGGCAGTATCGTTTACACCTTAGCGTCCCGCCGCGCATACCTCGACCTTGAAAAATCCCGAGTCGAAGGTCTGCAACCCCTAACACAAGCCATGGTCTTAGAGTTTGCCCGAGCGGCACGACTCAAACTCAACACAACTTGGGGTATTGCAGAGCTTGGCGCTGCCGGCCCCACAGGGACCCCCTATGGCCATGACGCGGGGACGAGCGTGATTGGGATTAGCGGCCCCCTTGACCGCGCCTGCTTGATCGAAACTCGCGCAACGGACCGGGGCGACAATATGCAGCACTTTACCGAGCAGGCTTTGCGATTATTTGAAGCCGTCTTGCACGATGTAAGCTCAACCGACTAATCCGGCGCCGCGCGCACCCAAAAGCACGTCGGTTAGGTCGTCAAACGCTTTTAAGGCGCGCCTTATCCTTATAGCCTTCAGGACGTCACAGCATGCCGGCTATTCATGACGCGCTACCCAACACCGCCATACGGGCGCTGCGGGTTAGCCCAGGCTACGGCCGCGCTTTGCGCTTATTCTAAAGTTGCGTGTTGCGCTCAGAACCCTTGGCCCCGGGCTCAATGAGAATGACCAATAACCCAAAACAGGGTTCTATCAAGCGCCAAATGCAATCTCTCCTGTCAATTCGATCCCAAATACGCTAAAAAGCCGCATGAAAATTCCCAAGCGAATTCAACCTCTTATTGATGACGGCATCATCGATTCTGTCATCAGTCGACTCATGAGCGGCAAAGAAGCCGACGTCTTTGTGGTGCGCTGCGGCACTGAAACTCGGTGCGCGAAAGTTTATAAAGAGGCCGCCAAGCGCAGCTTTAAACAGGCGGTTACCTACCAGGAAGGCCGAAAAGTACGCAATAGCCGCCGAAGTCGCGCGATGGAAAAGGGGTCTAAGTTCGGTCGCAAAGAAACCGAAACCATTTGGCAAAGTGCTGAAGTTGACGCGTTGTTTAAGCTCGCGGATGCGGGCGTTCGCGTACCAACCCCTTATGTTTGTGTTGATGGCGTACTCTTGATGGAGCTCATCTGCGGCGCAGATGGCGATGTGGCGCCGCGCTTGGGTGACATTTTGTTATCATCTGAAACCGCCCTTGCGCACCATGCAACCCTTATGGATTACGTTGTTAAAATGCTGTGCGCGGGCTTGGTTCACGGCGATTTATCAGAATTCAATGTGCTGGTGGACGCGCAAGGCCCCGTGATTATCGATCTGCCCCAGGCGGTCGATGCCGCGGGCAACAATCATGCGCAATCGATGTTGCATCGAGATGTGAATAACTTGCGGCAATATTACGGCCAATTCGCACCCGAGCTACTGCAATCGGCCTATGCGGATGAAATTTGGGCGCACTATGAGTCGGGGGAGCTGGCGCCAGGCATTAAGCTTACCGGCGTATTCGAAAAACCCGTGGAAGCTGCCGACGTTGATGCGGTTCTGGTTGAAATTTCAGCCGCTGCTGCTGAGGAAGCTGCTCGACTTGAACGCATGCAAGCCGCTGATAAAGAATAGCAGTTTAGCCGTTTAATCTGAGTGCAAAAGTAAGCGGCCGGCCCGGTGCGGCCATAAAACGAATTCCATCGATTCAGCACGTTAGCTCAAGATATCAATGACCTGCCCGATCTCGGTTATTGGGATCAACGCCTTTAAGCAATATCAACGCGGACGGACCTAACTATCCCGCGGACGCCGACTGCGCCATTATCAATGGATCGCAATCCGTGCGCCGGATCTCTTCTGCCCGGCTGATTGTAAACCAAACATCAAACCCGACATTTGATCGACTCACTGCGACGCGGTAATGTCACCGATCAATGCGGGCATCAAACCGCCCATGGCCGATGCTTGGTAAACGATAATCTGAAGGGTACGGCTCGCGCCAGGCGTTATAAAAGCGCGTTAATCTTAAGCTTCAGTTGAAACAATTTGCATCAAGGCACCACTGGCGGGCTTTTACAACCAGACCCAAACGAACGAATAACAACTTAAGGACGCAATATGTTGGAAGACAAAAGAATCATCGTGACCGGTTCTGCACGCGGCATGGGCCTGGCGACGCTGACCGCCTTCGTTCAAGCCGGCGCGCGGGTTGTTGGCATGGACATTAACGACGCCGATGGTGAGCAAGCCGCGCGTGACGCTAATGCGCTTGGGCCGGGTAAAGCCACCTACCTGCACATTGATATCGCGGATAAAAGCAGTGTCGAGACGGCCTTTCAGGAAGCCGTCAATTGGCTTGGTGGTCTCGATGTCTTGGCGCATCCTGCCGCAATTCAAGCCGGTTCCGCGGCGAGCGACGTCTCTGTCGAGCATTGGGATCAAATGTTTGCCGTCAATGTGCGCGGCACCATGATCACCAATCAAGCCGCCTATCATCATATGAAAGCGGCCGGCGGCGGCTCGATCATTAATTTCGGATCGATTTCTGGACAGCGCGCAGAACCCGGGGCAGTCGCCTATTCCGCCTCCAAGGGGGCTGTGCACTCTTGGACCCGAAGTGCTGCGGGGGCTTGGGGTATGGATCGCGTTCGAGTCAATGCCATTTTGCCGGCCATGGCCACGCCTATGTATCAAGAAGCAATGGCCCTCTTGACCGAACAGCAAGCAACCGAGTCGTTTTGGATGAACCATCGCTCGATTGCGCTCGGACAGGAATATGGTGATCCGTTGACCGACCTAGGCCCGGTCATGGTGTTCTTTGCATCGGACGCCTCAAAGTTTATAACCGGACAACTTATTCCGGTTGATGGCGGTCAAACCAGCACGCGCTAGGGCTTTTGATGCGCGTTTTATATTTGCGCGTCTTATGTTTGCGCGCATCGGTTTAGCCGCCAGCGGCTTCAACAATACGGCTTTCTCGGCGGGCCTGAGCCCGTCTAGCCTCGGCCCTTTTAGCAAGATCCGGCAAGCTTGGGTGGGGCTCACCGTTCATGCACCGTACTTCGGTAACACGCTTTCTAGCGCACTATTTTGATCAAGCAACCCGGCAATCCGCCGCAAACATTGCCAGCAGCCAACACGGCCTATCCATGCCAACGCGCTTGGCCGGACACAGGATGCAAACTGTTCCAAATTTCCCCAATGAATCACACCACTGCCTCACAAAAAAGCTTTTTAACAAAGGCAAAATCGGAGTCTGGTTGCGCTCCCGACGAGCATGAAAGATACTTTGGCCATCGTTCGTCCCGGAGCCCCCCATGGCAGATTTTTTTACACCGACCCAAAGACAGATGCAGGCAGAGTTCAACACGACGGCTTTGGCGGACCGTATTGTTGAGGCGGTTGTGACGCAAACCTTAACCGACGATCAGACCGCCTTTATCCACAACCGGAATATGTTTTTTCTTTCGACGATCGATGAAGCCGGATTCCCCTCCTGCTCCTATAAGGGCGGCGCGGTCGGCTTTGTCCGCGTGACCAACCCCGGCACGCTTTACTTTCCGAACTACGATGGCAACGGCATGTTTATGTCGATGGGTAATATCCAAGCGCAGAACAAAGTGGGCTTACTCTTCGTCGACTTTGAAACCCCTCAGCGTATTCGGATTCGCGGGTCAGCCCGCTGCCTGCGCGAAGGCCCCATGCTGGACAGTTATCCCGGCGCGAGCCTAGTGGTAGAAGTCTCTATCGAGCACCTTTGGGTTAATTGCCCTCGGTATGTTCACAAACTAAAACCCATTGAGGAGTCGCCTTATCTACCGAACGCCTCTGGATCGACTGCTCTGGCATTGTGGAAGCGGGTTGACCTACTGCAGGACGTTCTAAGTGACGCGGACCGCGCTGAGGCAGCATCGCTCGGCGTCATCACAATCGAGGACTACGACGCAAAGGTGCTTCGAGGTGAAGTGCTGTAAGTCTTAAGGTTGTTTAAAGATTCATCGTCCCAGAAAATCTAACTGGACAGCCAGGTAGAGATCTTACGAAGCTCGCGCCTTACGCGCGCAATGTGAACAACCTTTCTATAAGGTCAGTTGACCGCCTTAATGCCTCAGCTCAGTCTGAGGGACCGTTTTGAGAATCGGACTCTTTGCTTTGTTTGCGAATCTCTAAAAGGGCTAACCCGCTAAGACAGACCACCCTACATCAACGCCGATCCCGGACGTGATGTCCGTAAAACGCGTAATCCAGTGGTTATCATCGTCGTTATAACCGCGTAGATCGCAATCGAGCCGAATGGCTCTTCATAACGACACGGTCTAAAGGCCAGCGCTAAACGACCGCGGCACAGTCCCCTATAGCTGACCCATCGTTTGATAGATACTGGTAACCATGACCAAAATAGACAGCCATCCCCAACCGATAAACGCCCACATAATCAAAGGCTGCTCAAACAAATCGCCTAAAATATTGACCAAGGAATCAACAAAAAGTAGCTTCAACAACGCTTTCATGGAAAGACTCTTACCGAATTAAGACGCGCAATGATACCTGATTTTGAAAAGCAGATACACCACTCCGAGCGCAAGCTAGGGCAATTGCGGACGTGCCTCGAGTGCTTTAAACCCCTTGATAACGCCCGAAAGGTCCGCATAAATCGCCCGGGGCTCTGGGGTTTCTTTAAATTGGATACGTTTTGAAAATACGGTCACCGGAAAAACGAAATTATCCGTGTCTTGCCAGCGCAGCGCCTTGCTCACGCCAAGCTCGTCCTCGTATACCACCCAGGTTAGCCCGTGTTGTTCGGCGATATAGTCCCCAAACACAACGCCCAGCGCTTGCCAGGTCGTGACGTCATCCAAACGAATGGCCTTTCTTTGAATGAGCGCCTGAAAGTGATCGAGATCCGCCGCTTTGCCCTTCAATCTAGAAACGCCAAGGTGCCGAAGCATTAAATCGCTAACCGTGCGGCGCTGGCTGTCTAAAATGGCCTGCTGCCCCACATTGAGTGGGGTAACCTGAAACTTTGAGTCGGATTGCTCGAACTGATAACCCTCAAGTTGTTCTGCTGTTAGGGTTGAGAACACACTTTCTTCTGCCGAGAAGACCAAAGGCGCCATCAAGATGTGGGCCAACAAAACAATTATTTGTACCATGCGGACTTCCTTTTAGCGCGTCGACATCTTAGATTACCAGCGATCAGGACACCAGACGGGATCAGCCCATGTACGCCGATCGATTGGCCAAACTTCACGCAAGCCCGAACCAAGGCGTTATCGTTTTGGCCGGTGGTGGCGCGAGCGCCCTTGCGCAGCTGCTGGGTGCATCCGGTGCCTCTGGCACTTTATTAGAAGCGAGCGTGCCTTATAGCGCCGCAGCCCTCAAAGACTTTCTGGGCCAAGCGCCCTTGAGCAGTGTCAGCGCAGAGACCGCTCGAAGTATGGCGGCGGTCGCGTTCCAACGCGCGAATGCCCTAGACCCTCATGCCACCGAACGCAATTTTGGCCTCAGCATCACGGCTGCGCTCACCACGAACCGAGCGCGCCGCGGCGCGGATCGGGCCTATATTGCCCTGCACTGCCAACAGGTGAGTTACCTGCGATCCATTGAATTTACCAAACCCGAGCGCAAGGCTGAGGACGAGGCCCCGCCAGCCACCAGGGACCAGCAGGAAGCTGTGCTCTGCCATGAAATTCTGGGGCTCCTCAGTCAGCATATGAAGATTGAATGGCCGGCAGCCGAATTTTCAGTGCTGTATGAGTCGCGCACCGATTGGGTGCAGGCGCCATTGGATTGGCAACAGGTCATGGTGAAAGCAAAAGATAGCAATCAAAGCGGCTCTGCCGGCAATTGCCTGTTCCCGGGGGCTTTTAATCCGGTGCATCAAGGTCATCTTCTGATGAAGACGGTCGCCGAACAATTGACAGGGCTGACCGTCGACTTTGAGCTTTCAATTCACAATGTTGACAAACCCTGCCTCGACTATTTCTCGATTAAAGATAGAACCCAGCAGCTACGAGCGCATGGCAATACCGTCTTAACCAACGCCCCAACCTTCATCGAAAAAGCGCGCATTTTTCCCCATGCCACCTTTGTGATTGGCATTGATACGTTACTGCGGATTGACCAAAGCCAATATTATGGCAGTGACTCGCGTCGGGACGCGGCACTGGCAGAATTGACGGCCCTTGGCATCCAATTCCTGGTGTTTGGCCGACTCAACGAGGGCGCGTTTTTGGGCCTTGACCAGGTCGAGATCTCGGCAGGCTTAGCAGCGCGCTGCAAAATGGTGCCCGAAGCTATTTTTCGGCAGGATATCTCATCAACGACCCTGCGCGCGAACGCAGCTCAAGCCGCTGATGCCACACGACCGGGGCGCCTATGAAGGCTTTTTTGGACCACACGGGTCTGCTCGCCTTTGCGCATCGAGGTGATCATCAATCGGGGCCTGAGAACACCCTCGCGGCTTTCGAAGGCGCCGTCAAAAAAGGCTATCAGTATCTTGAAACCGACACCCATTGCACGCGAGATGGCGTACTCCTCGCCTTTCACGACCATCGCCTCGATCGGGTGACCAACGCTTCCGGCGTGATTCGTGAATTAGACTTTGCTGAGATCCAAACGGCGCGGGTGGCGGGTCGGGAACCTATCCCACTGCTAGCGGACTTGATTACGGCCTTTCCTGATACCCGCTTCAACATCGACCTAAAAGCCGACAACACCGTTCAGCCCTTCCTGGCTTTGATTCAACAACTGCGATGTCAGGATAGAATCTGCGTCGGATCCTTCTCTCATGAACGGGTCTTAGCGGTGCGCACTGCTTTTCCGAGAATCTGCACGAGCCTCACACCCAAAGAAGTCTTCTGGGCGCGCCTGCGCAGCTTTTATATCCCGACCTTCAAAATACACGGTGACTGCGCCCAGGTGCCGGAGCGTTCGGGTAAAATACCGTTAGTGGACCCGCGCTTTCTCAATACGGCTCGGAAGCTGGGGATCCAAACCCATGTTTGGACCATCAACGAAGTGCACGATATGCGACGACTCAGCAACCTAGGCGTTGAGGGGCTTATGACAGACGATGCCAGCGCTTTAAAACAGGTGTTGCAAGACCTAGGGCGTTGGTAGCGCCAATCGCCTTGGCGCCGTGTTGCAATGGCGATTGCAGGTCTTCAACTCACGCGCATCAGACTCAGTGCATCAGACTCAGTGCATCAAACCTCTGGCTTGAATTCAGATAAAAAAACCTCGCTCACAAGTAGCGGTTTTTGATCCAAAAAAAACACCGATCGCCGAGCCCAAAGCGGCTCATCACCGGCGGCCAGTGCTGCTGGCACGCTCAATATACGGGCGGGCAAACAAGCCGCTTCTAATGGCTCACGTGTCATTGAAGGATCCTGAAACAACAGCTCGCCAAGCGGTTGGTTTGATAGCGTTCGAAGTCCTGCCAAGCGCCCCGTCATCGTCGTCATCGGCAGAATACTTCGAGCAAAAACCCAAGGGCGTCCTCGACCTTTAAGCACAACTTCTCGAATCATCACAGGGGTTTGCTGAGTCATCTTTAACGCGTTGGCCTCGGCGGCACCTGGCGTTGCAACTTCTTGTCGCAATACCTGAACCTCGAACTGATCCTTGCTGAGGGCAACAAGCTTTCGGGTCAACGAGCCTTCATCAATGAGCCAAGGACCCAGATTTTCAGGCATCTGCACCAGGATGCCGCCATGCGCTGGCTGCCAATCGATTATCTCAAGAATAGAACTACGATTCGCCTCTAAGGCGTCATTTCCATCAAGGTGCTTACTCATACCGTTCAACTGAATTAATGATTTTGGCGCGTTTCATGCTAACTTCTTCATCTTTGTCACTGACTAAAAGCCTCAAAATCACCAAGAGCAATCACGTCATGAACGACCCTGATCCGCAGATGAAACCCATCACCATCGAAGTCTTTTCCGACTATATTTGACCGTGGTGTTATCTCAGTACCGTGAGTATTGAAACCTTAAAGCAAGAGTTTAACGTGACCACGCGTTATATTCACTTTCCGCTGCACCCGGATACACCAGACGAAGGCATTTCCATTGAAAAACTGTTTGCCAATCGAGACGCGGCCGATTTAAAAGCGGCTGGGGATCACATTCGGGGCCTCATGCGCGAAGCCGGGCTTGCTTACGGCGACCGGACCATGACCTACAACAGTCGACTGGCGCAAGAACTTGGCGCTTGGGCCGACGCCGAAACCGATCATGGTGACGCCCTGCACAACAAGCTGTTTGAAGCCTACTTTGTCCGAAATGACAACATCGGCGACGCATCCGTACTCTTGGCGCTGGTCACAGAGCTTGGATTGCCCGTCGAGCGAGCGACCGAGGTCCTAACCAACCGCCTTTACAGTCCAGAAATCAATGCCCAGTGGCAACGGTCATGGGAAAACGGCATTACGGGTGTACCCACCTTTGTGAGTCATGACCTTATGGTGGTCGGCCATCAATCCAGCGAGGTCCTCGCTCGGTTTGTTCGCCACCTGCAAACGCTGCCTATACCGTCGTAATCAACACGCAATGACGCATCCTGAGATGCCAAGCTACGCCTTCCCGATGACACCGCATTAAGACGACCCGGTCAGCGCTTGAATCCACTGATTCGATGCCCCGCATGATAAACTTCGCCCTGTGCTCAGACTTAATGACATAAAGCTCCCTCTCGACCATGCCGAAGCAGACCTTGCGCCTGCAGTCATCGAGCGCCTCGGGATTGCGCCATCTGACTTGCTGACGCTCGATATCTATAAGCGCAGCTATGATGCCCGCAACAAGCAGCAGATTTTTTTGATTTATCAAATCGATGTGACGCTATCCGGCGAGGTCGAAGTCGCGCTCCTGGCGAATCCCAAAACGACTTCACTTGTTAGACTTACCCCCAACACGGATTATCAGTTCGTTGCCGCCGCCCCAAGCACCTTCCCGCAGGCCCAGCAGCAGCGTCCGTTGGTGATCGGCTTTGGCCCTTGCGGATTGCTCGCCGCTTTATTGCTGGCGCAAATGGGTTTAAAGCCAATTGTGTTAGAGCGGGGGCAGAATGTGCGTCAACGCACGAAAGACACCTGGGGACTCTGGCGCCGGCGTGAACTCAATCCGGAATCCAATGTTCAATTTGGTGAGGGCGGCGCGGGCACCTTTTCAGACGGCAAGCTTTACAGCCAGGTTAGAGACCGGCGTCACCTTGGCCGAAAGGTATTAGAAGAATTTGTCGCCTCGGGTGCACCGCCCGAGATCTTGATGGTCAGTAAACCGCATATCGGCACCTTTAAACTGGTCAAGATGGTTGAAAGCATTCGAGCAAAAATCTTATCCCTTGGCGGCGAGATTCGCTTTGAACAAAAAGTAACCCAGATTCATCGCGAGCCCTTAGAGCGTGAGACCTCGACCCGCGCAGACGCCGCGACCGAGAACCCAGGCCAAATCACCGGCGTGACCCTGGCCAGCGGCGAAACCCTGCACAGTCGCCACGTCGTCTTGGCTGTCGGGCATAGCGCGCGGGATACCTTTGAGATGTTGGTCGAGGAAAACATTTACGTAGAAGCCAAGCCCTTCTCAATCGGCTTTCGGATCGAGCACCCTCAGTCAGTCATTGATGAGGCACGATTTGGCGAATCAAAGGGTCACCCGATATTGGGCGCAGCCGATTACAAGCTCGTTCATCACTGCAAGAATGGCCGAAGTGTTTACAGCTTTTGTATGTGCCCGGGCGGCACCGTTGTCGCAGCCGCCTCTGAACCCGGCCGTCTGGTGACCAATGGGATGTCGCAGTATTCCCGCAACGAGCGCAATGCCAATGCTGCGATTGTCGTTGGGATTGAACCCGAGCGGGATTATCCCGGCGCCGTGCTCGCCGGGATTGACCTGCAGCGCAAATTAGAATCAGCCGCTTTTGAACTCGGCGGCGGGGACTACAGTGCGCCCGCGCAGCGCGTTGAGGATTTCCTCGCCAATCAGGCCTCGACCGAGTTGGGCGCGGTCAAGCCCTCCTATCGCCCTGGTGTGAAATTGGTGAATCTTGCAGAACTACTGCCCGACTTCGCCAACGAGGCCCTACGCGAAGCCATCGTCGCATTCGATCGACAAGTCAAAGGCTTTGCGATGAAGGACGCCCTGCTGACCGGTGTTGAAACCCGAACCTCATCCCCTATTTCAATCCGCCGCGGCAAGGATTATCAAAGCATCAATACCAAGGGCTTATACCCTGCCGGTGAAGGCGCAGGCTACGCAGGCGGCATTTTGTCCGCTGGGATCGATGGCATCAAAGTCGCTGAGGCGATTGCGCTCGATTTACTGTCCGCGCCGGATTAGAAGCGCGGTCACAGAGACTCGAGACAAGCTTTACCGGTCCGATGAGGCCTTGTCCACTTTTAGGACAACCCGCTTCATCTGAGCCGCGCAATTGCCCCGCAAGCAAAATACTGTCAGCATCAAACCCATACTCAAAAGGTTAATCCCATGCACCTTTACACAATGAGCGCTTCGCCCAACGGCAAACGCGTTGCCATTTTCATGAAAGAGAAAGGTATCGACATTCCGACAACCGAAATCGATTTAAGGGCCGGGGAAAATCTGACAGAGGAATACCGGCGCAAAAATCCATTCGGGCGCGTACCGGTACTAGAACTGGACGACGGCACCTTCCTATCGGAAAGCCAGGCGATCTGTCTGTATTTAGAAGGACTCTATCCAGCGCCCAATCTGTTCGGTGAATCGGCAGAGGAGCGCGCCAAGATTGAGATGTGGGCGCGACGAGTGGATCTCAATTTCTTGATGCCGGTTGCACAAGGTTTTCGTAACCTTACCGGTTATTACAAAGACCGGGAAACCTGCGTCAAAGAATGGGGCGAGGTCTCAGCGCTTGCTGCCAGAGATACCGCGGTGTTGCTGGACGCGCACCTCGCGAATAATCAGTTCCTGTTAGGGGACCGCTATGCGATTCCCGATATGACGCTCGCGATTGTGATGGGGTTTGCCAAAAATGTTGGCCAAGACTTTTTTGATCTACCCAATTTGAGTAGATTCTATGCGGACGTGACCGCCCGAGCGGCATTTCAATAGCCCCACTAGAGCCAATGATTCAGGCCATTGCGCCAGCCCAGCCTGCTGTCATACAAACCCAATGACAAGACCTTGTACGCCACTCAAGATGAACTCATCCTTGCGTTGAATTCAGTCGGAGTCCGATGAGGCTGTCGCCCGAGACAGCTTCTGCCTTCCGCTTAATTGTTTCATTCAGCAGCCGCGTCAAAGTAACCGTACGCGGCCAAACCAAGGACTTCGGAGGCGCCTTGTAGGCTTTTCCGATGACTTGATCCCATTAAATCGCCGCCAACCTCGAACGGCGTTGGAACCGTTCAATTTCGGTAGCCAACCGCGTGATTTTTAGATAGGGTTAGGAGAACCTTAACTCCTTCAGAAGGTTAATATGATGCTAGAGCACGAAGGCGCAATACGCTCAAATCAGGATCCCCTGGCAACGCCCTTGTTAGCATCCAAGGCGCAAGGCTCGCCTGCTTTTGACTCGACGCAATTCGATGACTTTATACGGTTTTTCCTGAATCTAAATCTCGGTCAAAAAACGACCAAACGCAGCCTGCCCGGCATTGTGATCAAAGAGCTTTTGATGTTGTACTGGTTCGAGAAGAGCCAGTCCCTGACGGTCATCGACATCAAAAACACGCTTCCTATCGACCCAAAACTGATTGATCGTTTGCTCGCTTATTTCCTGCGCTGCGGAACCTATCGGGTTGTTGGCGATCAACTGCTGCCAACAACGCACCAGATCGAGAAGATTCGCAACATTCTCATCGCGTCAGACGCGCCGTTTACCGAAACCGATGACCGCTTTGGCTTTCGAGTAAAAGACCCTCTGTTCAGCACCGTGAGTCAATATAGCCTGATGCATTTACCCTTTGAAGGTAAGCTATCAGGGCAATACCATCGCGCGGATATGGTTCTATGGCGATCCCTTTTTAACCGACCCAAGTTCTGCTTGAGCAGTCACGATATTGCGACAAAAGCGCGCATTCCCAAAAGCACGTTATCAACCTTGCTAGAGACAGCAAGGGTTCTGGAATTCGTGACGCAGCAGAAAGATCCTAACGATTGCCGAGTGTTGCGCTGGCGACTTAATCCATTACACCCGACTTTTCATTTGAAGGCGGCGCTATTCAGAGGCGCTTTTTTTGCAAACCCTTATTTTGCAAATCCTTATGTTGACTACAGACTGCCCGGCGCTGCAAAGCCCCTGCAACACGCTAGCGCCCTTTAAATTTGGCAGGCCGCTTTTCCAAGAAACTCGCAACCCCTTCGCGATGATCTTCCGTTTGGAAGAGCACCCCTAACGTTTGAGAAACCCAGGACCCCATGTCGTGATAATCGCCATAAAAGCTCCGGCGCAAGCCTTCCTTCAAGTAGCGCACCGCTAGCGGTGGATTGTCCGCGATTTTTCGCGCCAAGTTATGGGCCGCAGCCAGCAAGCCATCATGAGGCTCACACGCTAACAACAAGCCAATTTTCATCGCCTCCTGCGCATCAATAATGTCCCCTGTATACAACAACTCTGCCGCTTTTTGCGGCCCGACCAAATGCGGGAGTCGGGTGAGTCCGCCGACATCCGAGACCAATCCCCGTTTTACAAATAGCTCTCCGAATTTCGCTTTATCTGAGGCGATTCTGAAATCTGCCATGAGCGCCAGGTCCATACCCCAACCCACCGCCGCGCCATTAACGGCGGCGATAATCGGTCGATCACAGTCCAAAATGGCGGCGGCGGCAGGCGTAATGCCTGGTCGTACGGCACGCAATCTGGCATGTGACGCGCTGGCATCGCCTGTCATCAGTTCCTTGACATCATCGCCCGAGCAAAAGGCTGGATCCGTACCCGTCAGGATAATGCAGCGGACTTGTTCGTCGGCCTGCAACGCCCGAAAAACCGCTTCTAACTCGGCGTAAGCTAGGCGATTCAAAGCATTGCGTGCATCCGGTCGGCAAATAGTCACGACCGCCACGTGTTCCTCAAGGCTCAGTGTCATGGTGGTTAATTCAGATAAGGGCATGGCGCGCTCCAATTGATTGGATGAGACTTTGTTTATAGCCAAGTCACGCGTGTTTGTCTAAGGAGCGGTTGTGGCAGGCGTCTTATGTCACTCGTGGCCTGAAACCCTGTCGCCGAGTCGCCTGATTTTCAAACCCGGGGCTTGGGTTACTCGAATCCAAGCCCCTGGGGCCGCTCAAAAGACAATTGATGCGCCTCGGCAACCGCTTTTGACGTCAACTGACCTTGGTAGGTGGCAAGACCATTTCGAAGATGCCGATCGCTTTTTAAGGCGCCTGTCACCCCTTGCTCAGCCAGCGCCAGCACAAAAGGCAAGGTCGCATGATTGAGTGCTGCGCTTGAGGTTTTAGGGACCGCGCCGGGCATATTCGCAACGCAGTAGTGCACCACGCCATGCTGCACGAAGTAAGGATCGTCATGGGTCGTCGCATGAGAGGTTTCAAAGCAGCCACCCTGATCGATCGCCACATCGACGAGTACGGTGCCTTGTGACATGGTTCGAACCATCTGCTCTGTGACCAGCTTCGGCGCTGAAGCACCCGGCACCAATACCGAACCGATGATTAAATCGGCATCTCGAACGGCCGCTTCAAGACCATCTTGGGTGGCATAACGGGTTTGCAATTGATGGCCATATTGATCATCGAGCGCGCGTAGCACCGGTAAACTTTTATCAAAGACACTCACCCTGGCCCCAAGCCCAATGGCCATTGCCGCCGCATGCCGCCCCACGACCCCGCCGCCTAAGATGACAACGTTTGCCCGCTCGACACCCGGCACGCCGCCGAGCAAAATTCCTTTACCGCCATGGGAGCGTTCAAGGCACATCGCACCGGCCTGAATCGACATCCGACCGGCAACTTCTGACATTGGCGCTAAAAGAGGTAATCGATGGTTATGGTCCGTCACAGTCTCATAAGCAATACAGCAGGCTTGGGACGCTAGTAAATCCTCGGTTTGTGCGCGATCCGGCGCGAGATGAAGATAGGTCAATAAAGTGTGCCGCGCCGTCAAGAGCGCCCTTTCAGCGCTTTGCGGCTCTTTGACTTTCACCACAAGTTCGGCGGCATCAAAGACCGCTTCGGGCGAATCTAGAATCACGGCACCTGCTTGGATATAGTCCGCATCGGCAAACCCGGCTCCAACGCCCGCACTCGTTTCAACCAATACCCGATGTCCCCGCTGGGTTAACTCTCTGACCGACGCAGGCAACAACCCGACACGGTACTCATGATTTTTGATCTCTTTTGGGATACCAATTTCCATATTGCCTCAGACTAATGGTCGGGTTGGACCCAAATTATATCGATTATTAATATGGCAAACTTACTGTTATTAGAGCCCTATTTAGAGAATAATCGGCTTTATAAACTAATAAACAGCAGAATTTATTTTAATATGCCTAATATAAAGACAAAATCTCTGGATCGAATTGACTTGAAGATCCTGCGCTTACTGCAAGGCAATGCCCGCCTCACCCATACCGCGCTCGCCGAGGCCGTCGGGCTCAGCCACACGCCCTGCACCGAACGGGTTCGAAACTTGGAGCAGCAAGATTTTATTCAGGGTTACCATGCCCGATTAAACCCGTCTTTACTCAAGCTTGGACTATTGGTATTTGTCGAAATCACACTCACTCGGACCTCAAGCGATGCCTTTGCCGCCTTCAGTGAGGCCGTCTTAAAATTGCCTCAGGTGTTAGAGTGCCATTTGGTTTCTGGCAACTTCGATTACCTGATTAAAGCTCGGGTGGCCGATATGGCCGCTTATCGCAAGCTCCTGGGTGAAACATTGCTCACCTTACCCGGCGTCAGCGACTCCAGAACCTACGTTGTCATGGAAGAGGTTAAGGAGCAGAACCGCTTAACGGTGTAGCGCCCAGCTTATTAACATGATCGATTTAACCTCCGGCTAATACTGCCGCAACGACCTAAAAAGCTGTGCTACCATCAAAGGATTAACCGCCTTCAAGAGCCCATATGGAATTTTCAGACACCGTTAAAAAACGATCCTCGATTCGAGCCTTTACCAGCTCACCCGTTTCAAATGCCCAGATTACCGCGTTACTGGATCTCGCAGCCCGGTCACCTTCTGGCGGCAATGTTCAACCTTGGCGGATTTTCGTCCTAAACGACGACGTTATGGCACGCTTCAAACAAACCGTTCAAGACCATCCTGCTCCAGAGCAACCCAGCTACGCGATCTATCCTGATCAATTAAAAGACCCCTACCGCACCGCACGATTTGAAGTCGGCGAGATGATGTACACATTGCTCGATATTCCACGGGATGATCGTGCTGGGCGCTTTGCGCGGTTAGCAGAAAATTATCAATTTTTCGGCGCGCCCGCTGCCATTTTTTGCTTTGTCGACCGCCAGATGGGGCCGCCTCAGTGGTCTGACCTGGGCATGTTTTTACAAACCTTCATGCTTGCGGCAACCGATGCGGGTTTGGCAACCTGCGCCCAGGAAGCCTGGGCGATGAAACCCGAAACAGTGGCGCAGTTCGTCGGCGCGCCGGATGAACTCATGCTCTTCTGCGGCGTCGCAATCGGACAGGCGGATACAACCGCCCCCGTCAACGCGCTCGTCAGCAAGCGTTTTTCGGTCGATGAATTCACGACCTTTGTTTCTTAAACCCCTTAATTGACTTGGTTAAGAACGTTCTGACTTAACACGGGGAAACCACCGGTTCAGAAGCCTTTAGCGTTTTGAAGAAAGCCTTTAGCGGTTTTGAAGAAAGCCTTTAGCATTTTGAAGAAAGCCTTTAACGGTTTTAACAAGAGCCTTTAGCGGGTTTGAAGAAAGCCTTTAGCGGTCTTAATAAAAGCCCTTAGCGGTTTTAAAAAAAGCCCTTAGCGGTTTTAACAAGAGCCTTCAGCGGTCTTAATGAAAGCCTTTAGCGGTTTTACAAAGCACCTCTGCCCTTCCTAACAAGAACCCTCAGCTGATTCTGATATCCAGCGCTAACCCCCTTATCCGTCTGAACAGAAAGCCAGCGGCGTCTTAACTGCGCCTAAAAAACAACGCCGAACGCCTGCTTTACCCAAGCCTGACTTGACCCAAACGATGTTGACACGGCTATCTCGAAATTTGATTCGCAAATCGATGGCTTTATGAGCTTGACAATATACTGTATTTATATACAGTACTTTGTAAGCAGTAAAAACACTTCAGCAAGCCAGAACGGGGCCAAACAACTCACTATTTAACAGGTCACTATTTAACAGGTCACTATTTAAAAGAAATCAGGGCGCATCAAGCAATGCGTGCAACATTGCCCAACTTGTTGCATCCACGACAAAGGACGCCGCGCCCAACACAATGCAGAGTCTGCAAAACCTATAGAGCAAGATATCCAACCATCATCATGAACAAAATAACGCCCCCTGCCAACACAAACCAAGATCTCAACAACCTCAGCATGACGGCTTTACGTCATGGCGGCTTAAAGCCCCGCTCTGACGCAATTCATGACTTACTTGCTGCACCGACACTGTGGCGCGCAAGCCATCACCAGAGCAGCCTTGATCATCAAACAGTGCTGCCCAGCGGCTATCGACAGCTCGACAAAGTCCTACCCAATAATGGCTGGCCAACCGAGGGCGTCACAGAACTCCTTATCAGACAATTTGGCATCGGTGAATTACAAATACTATTGCCTGCTTTGGCCAACCTAAGTCAGCGTCGTCCGCACTGGATTGTATGGATCTCGCCACCGCACTTGCCTTACGCACCCGCACTGTATGCGGCTGGGCTTCGGCTTGACCGCATACTGATCATCCAACCCAAAACGGCCAAAGAGGCCCTCTGGTCAGCAGAGCAATGCCTAAAATCACAGGCTTGCGGCGCTGTTTTAATGTGGCCTGAAAAAAATATCCGGCCACAGGCGGTCAGGCGACTACAAGTCGCGAGCAAAACCAACCAGACTTGGCAAGTGCTGTTTCGAGACCTTAACGCACAACAAATGCCCTCTCCGGCCCCCTTAAGAATTGCGCTAACGCCCGGTAAGCACTCGCAGAGTAAGCAACCTCACCAGCATCAGATTTGCGTTGAAGTCGTCAAGCGCGCCGGCGGCTGGGCCAGCCCGGCTTTTGACCTCACCTTGCCCTTGGCATCAAGCAGCACTGCCTTTAAGCCAATAACGTCTATCATAGCGGCCCATCCGACAGTCCCAGCAGCCAGCAGCCCCGCATTAACATCCGTTATCGCGCCCCACATCGATCAGCCCCTAGAGCCGTTCCCCAACGCCGTCATACCCCAAGACACCGTCCACGCTCATAACCCACTCGCTTAAGCATCATGCGTAAAAAAGACCAACCCAAACTATGGCTTTGCCTTTATCTGCCTAACCTTGCCCTCGAGGTTTTTTATCCGAGCGGACCAAAACAACCGCCAAACGACGGTCTTAAACCGATTGCCATCATCCAACAACAGCGTATCGAAGCCCTGTCATATCACGCCGCAGCGACCGGTCTTAGGGTCGGCACCATGGCCAGTCATGCCTACGCTTTATGCGAAAACTTGACCTGTATTGAGAAATCCGCGGCAAAAGAACGCCGCGCGCTGGCGCAAATTGCGCAATGGCTTTATGAGTTCACACCCAATGTTTGCCCATATGGTGATCAGCACCTCATTCTTGAGGTTTCAAGCAGCCTAAAATTATTCTCCGGACTCAATCATCTCAAATATCTTATTGAAGAAAAAACCACGCGCCTGGGCTATACACCCAAACTCGGCGTAAGCCAGACGCCGCTTGCTGCAAAAATTAGTGCCGAAATCGATTGCCCAGATAACCACCAACAATCGCCGGGCATTGCCTTAAAATCTCTGCAGCTGATTCATTTACAACTGCCACCTCCAAGCGTTATGAAACTTGAAAAAATGGGTATTACGATTTTGAAACAATTGATCGATCTGCCTCGTCACACCTTGAAAAAGCGATTTGGCGACGCCTTTATCCATTATCTTGAGCGATTATTAGGCGAGCGAGCAGACCCACAGACCTTTATTAAGCCCGCACCAAAATTTGAGTCCGATATTTTTTTCATTAATACGGTTGATAATCTGCAGTCGTTAATTTTTCCAATCAATCGGTTACTCAACGAGCTCAGTGCTTTTTTAACGGTTCGCCAACTTCAGTTACAACATTTTAATTTACGACTGAACTATCGAGGTCAGCTTAAAAAAGATTTATCGATCCATTTGGCCGCACCCGACAATGATGCAGACTTATTTCTAAAGCTTTCTGAAATTAAGCTCAATCAAGTTCAAGGCGTGCAGACGGTCGATGAATTAAGCCTTCGAGCCGCAGCGTTCTATCCTGCAAAACTAAAATCCAATCAACTTTTTGGCTCAGCAACCCTACCTGATACTGCGGGGATGGACCAAAAAGGACAAGCCAACCAAGCTGCTCTGGATCCTGAAACGCTCAAACAGGGCAACGATCTCCTGAACCTGCTACAACACCAACTCGAAACAACCGATTGCTTTGGTCTTCGTCTCGGCAACGACCACAGACCAGAGAAAGATTGGGCACGAACAGATCTTACGCAGCACTTTGAGCAAAAAGTAACGAACCCCTTACCCAATTGGCCTGAACGACCCACTTTCTTGATTGAGCCCCCAAAACGGCTTCAAAAACACTTAAACCCGTTACAACATCCTGACTTTGATTACATCAAAGGCCCTGAACGGATTAATTCGGCCTGGTGGGATGGCGATGGTCAAAATCGAGACTATTATTTGTATCGATATCGGAAACAAGTGGTTTATTGGATCTTTTATCGCGCGTTAACCCATCGCTGGTACCTCCACGGTTTATTCTCCTAAAGCGCTCGGCACGGCGCCGACACAGACCTTGTAAAGCCTAAGTGATCGAATAGAATGCACTGACTTAAAGGAGAAAAAACGATGACCGACCTTTACAGCATCACAGCAGACAGTATTACCGGCGACAGCATCTCGCTGTCTGAGTATCGCGACCAGGCCCTTTTAATCGTCAACCTGGCCAGTCAGTGAGGCCTTACCGGCCAGTACGCAGGTCTGCGTGCCTTACATAACACAATCGATAATTTAACCGTCTTAGGCTTTCCCTGTAACCAGTTCGGAGCCCAAGAACCCGCCAGCAACGACGAAATCCTTGCCTTCGCAAAGGATCGATTCGACGTAAACTTTCCCATGTTTGCAAAAATTGACGTCAACGGCGATCAAGCAGCGCCGCTGTACCAGTGGCTAAAGATGCAAATCCCAGGCGATATTGGCTGGAACTTTACGAAGTACCTTGTTAACGCAAAAGGCGACGTCGTCAAACGCTTTGATCCTCAGGAAACACCCGAGGCGATCGGTGAGGCGCTGGCCGATTTACTTTAGCAACCGGTTTGCGGGATCGTTCATTGAATTGATTCGGGCTTTGCGCCTCGGGCCGTTTTAATACCGATCGATCACGGCGGGTTCACCCCCCGTGATCTGTCAGAACCGGTGGCGCGTTGCCCAACGCACGGCCCATCGAAAAGGCCCCAACCGAATGATGACGAAACCGCACTACCGGATTCGATCAAAGCCATGATCCAAAATACCAGCAAGCCCTAGACTCAACCCTGATAAAAAGCAGTTTATCCACCCAGTCATCCGAGGCACCAATGAGCGATCACATTAGCCCCCCTTCTGCCGAGCGTCGCATGACCTTGTTTGGTAGAAATACCGCCATCGAGATTTTGGGCGACCCTTCTATCGTGATCTACCGAGTGCACCTCGCACACTCGAACCGCCCTGGGCCTGCCATCAATGAGATTCTTTCAATGTGTGAGCAGCGCTCGATTCCCATCAAAATGCACGACAAGCAGGCGCTCTCCCGCATCTCCAAAAATGGTCGTCAAGATCAAGGCGTTGCACTCGACATTGCAACCCCCAATCACCAACAACTGGATGCGTTTCTAGCCGATGCCGAGCATAATTTGGCGGAAGCAGACTGTGAACTGTTGCTGCTCGACGGGATTACCAACCCTCAGAACCTCGGCATGATCATTCGCAGTCTTGCCGCCTCTACGATGCAAGGTCTGGTGTTACCCCAAAAGGGCTGTGCTCGTTTAGATCCACTCGTTTATAAAGCCAGCGCCGGCTGCATCTCCAAAGCCAGGATCCTGAGCTGCGCAACCGTTGAGGATGCCATTGGATCGCTTAAAAGCGCGCAGTTCAAACTACTCGGCCTAACCGGTCGGGGCCATGAGACCTTATCTTGCGCTGACCAATTTCGTCGTAAAGTCTTTTTGCTCGGTAACGAAAGCGAAGGACTGTCAGATGCGGCCTTAAGGGCTTGTGATCAGCAGGTGATGATCCCGATGCAAAATGGCGTCGAGTCTTTAAACGTTGCGGTCACGGCTGGCATCATCGCATTTAGAACCCAGGGTTAGCCCCATAAAGCGATGCTTTCGGTTAGAATAACGCTCATAACCGCTCAACTTCTCTTATAATGAACCGTCATCTCAGGATAATCCCCACGCTATGAAACGCACGCTCTTTTTGACCGCCTACCTAGCCTGTTTATTAGTGATAACCGGTTGCGGGGAAGACCCCGGCTATAACAAATTCGCGCCTAGCCCGTCTGGCTCTATCCGCTACGTCAACGCGGTAACCGATGCGCCTTCCTTGGTCGTTGAGTTTGGCACTCAATCCATCGGCAATACGCCGTTTGGACAGTTCAGCAGCATCAATTCGGTGATTCCTGGCTTAGAGCGGAACACCCAAATCAGTTATGTTAAGGATAACCAACTCGAAGTCATCGCGACGTTGTCCATTTCGGTTCCTCAGGACCAGCTCAAAACCTTGATCCTCACCGGAACCATGGCCAATCTTTCTGTGGTCGAAGTGCTTGAGGACCTCTCAGCGCCTACCGAGACCGACACCACAACGACGCTGCGCATTGCCAATGCAGCAGGCGCCCTGAATGACGCTGTTTCACTCACTATTTTTGATTCGACCGAAAGCGAGACGCCCATTGCCGAACTCGTCATCGAGCCAGGCGCCATCAGCGACACGCTCACCGTAGAAAGCACCTCGTCACTATCGATCCAAGCGACGAATGCCAGTGGCGACATCCTATGGACCTCGAACGATTTCCTAGTCGCGACGGGCGTAAGGCCCATTATCATCTTGGTTGACACCTTCGGCCCGAGCACCAGCCAGAGCCCACTTCAGGGCCTTTATGCAACCGTTGGCGGTACCTTTGACTTTCCCAATGAAACCTTCACAGCCAGCGTTCGCGTCTTAAACGCCGTGCCAGATCAAACGGCCATTGACCTCTACCAGCGTTCTGCCCAGTCATCAACGCCCAGCGTCGTGAGCATCAATGCCGGTGACAGTGCGAGTTCCGGCAGCTATGCGCTCTCTGTTGAACAGTTGGCGGTTCCAGAGGCGTACCAAACAACCACTGGTTTTGATACCAGCGACACGGTGGTTGGTACTGGGACGTTGGTCATCACCAATGGCGAGACGATTACAGACGTCCTAATTGATGACGCGAGCGCAAGCCTTGACGGTATTGCGACGGCCATCAACACAGGCAATCCAAGTGCCTTAGCAGGGATCATCACAGATTCCGAAGGCAAGGCGCTTCTGCAGATCGCAACCCTTGACTACCAAGACAGCAATCAACTGATCATTACGGTTATTGATGCGGATGGAAACGATACCGATGAGACCGGGCTCTCTCAATTAGCAACAAATCAGCTCAGTATCATCACCCCCGCCGTCAACGCGCAAGTTACCCTTGACGGCACCGTGTTCGAGCGTTCTACCAATGCCATCACGGATCTCATCAGCGACGTCACGCTTTATCTTCTTGCGACATCGCCCGCAGATACCTTGGTTGAACTCGATATTTCAGAGCCGTCTTTAGTCGCTGAAGACCTTTTATTTTCAGACGTCTCATCCTACTTCAACAGCGCAACCGGCAGTGTTATTTTTACCGCTGTGACCGCCAACAACCCCAATGCCGTGCTGTATAGCAACGCTTTCACGCTGGAAAAGAACCAACATCATATGCTGGCGATCACCGGCCTTGCTGATGCCATATCAGCAGCGATAGCGACGGAAGAGTACAGACCGGTGGCGACCGAATCTCGACTCTCAATATTGCATGCAGCCGCGTCAACCTCACAGGTCGATGTCTATGTGACCAAGAGTGATGCGAGTTTGGAAAACAGTAACCCGGCGGGTAACAATATCGTTCCACTGGTAACGGGACAGTTTGGACTCGCTCCAGACGCGTTCACGCTCACGATTACAGAACCGGAGAGTAAAACTGTGCTCGCCGGGCCAGCCAATATAGAGTCAGCGCCGAATGGCTTTTTCCGCTATGTCGTACTCGATGCCGATGGCGGTGGCGCCCCGCTGCAGTTGATTCAACTCGACAACTAGCACGGATCCGGCTCGAGTAGCACCTTAAAAAACCTAGGCGATTTTGCGGCCTCTAA
>ENA-OQVM01000368-OQVM01000368.1-marine-metagenome-genome-assembly--contig:-NODE-368-length-72379-cov-11.331637_pt1 | contig 72379 bp, 31 predicted proteins | sample MGYA00237776_ERZ505498 | MGnify/ENA primary metagenome ERZ505498 (study PRJEB26159, sample SAMN06265151) | marine metagenome | isolation source: Helgoland LTER site | place: Germany:Helgoland, sampling... | reverse complement strand
ATAACAATGACCTCAAAAATCAGCCCCAAAGCCGCCAGCCCAACTGAAAACCAGATCAGGCCATCAACCACCTTGCGGGCGATTTGCAGCAACTTAGTTGCCATTCATCGCAGCCATTGTCGCCGCGCCACCCACGTCGGAAACATAGGCGTTCAGAACGTTGGCCAGCACGTCCGTGAACGCTGCTGCTTCTGCGGCGGTCAGCTGAACCATGGTGTTTTCACCGGACGCAGCCGCTGCGGCCAGCGCTGCTTCTGCTGTTGCATTCCACGCAACTTCCGCACTCCTGGACAGCTCGTAACCCGACGCCGCATCAACGGCTGCACGCTCAGAATCGCTCAGGCCATTGTAAGCCGCTTCGCTCATCACCGCGTAAAAGCTCAACCGCCCCAGTGGTGCGCCTTGGGTAACGCTTGCTGCAACTTCGTCGAGCTTAAAGTCTGACAAGGTCGAAGACCCGGTAATGACACCATCAATCAGACCGGTTTGGAGGGCGTTGTACACTTGGCTGATGGGCATCTGGACCGGTGTTGCGCCCATCGCGGTTGCAACTTGCCCTGCCGTAGCGCCCGCAACGCGCAGTTTCAGGCCTTGGACATCAGCCGGCGAACGAACCACCTTTTCCTTCATGATGAACACGTTTGGCTCAGACGTCCAAAGGGCCACTGGAACCGTTGCTGGGAACTCTCCTGCCAGATGGGATTCGTAGGCATTCCAAAGTGCCTCATACCCCATCATGTCGCCCGGAATCGCACCCGGCAACTCGACGATCATCGTCTTTTTGAACTGGGACGATGTATAGCCCGGCAAGCCCCATGCAAAGTCTGCGGCACCTTGAACAACGCGAACATACTGTTCAACGGGGCCAGCGCCCAGCTCACCGCCGGGATAATTGCGCATGGTAAGACTACCATCGGTTCCGCTCGAAATACCTTCAGCGAGCGGCTCGATCAGTGAGGCCGTTACCGTGTGAAAGGGCGGCACGAAGGACGCGAACTTCAGCTCTTCGGCCACAGCCAAAGGCGCCAAGGTTAGACCAGCAGCCAAAGCTGCCAATTTTAGGTTCAGGCTCATGTCGGAATCTCCTCTATTTCCAGACGATCGTATTGGGCGCGCTTAAGACGCGCCTTTGGTTCTCCAACTCTCCGAGTAGTTTTCGCGGGCTTCTCGGGCGTAAGGGACGGGGGAAACGCGCACGCGGATTTCTGCCGTTTCATGCGCTTCGGCCGAGGTCTTTTCGGTCGGCTGAGGCTCACCCCATTGCAGCACCAACTCATCACCGACTTGCACGTCGGGATTAACGATGCCCAACGACAGCATGGCGCGCTCGTTAAAGCTGTATCCGCTGAACATATTCATGCCGACTGTCTGGCCGTTGAGCGTGATCCGGTCTGCGTTGGTTGACGCGTAATTTGTTTGGGGGAAGTCGATCCATTTGTAGTTTTTGCCACCCGGGACAAAAGCGGATTGGATCACTTTCATGACGTCGTCTGGGTGCCACTCAAAGGTTACTTTCTTCCGCTGCGGTTTCTGGCGCGCAGCCTCCAAAGCCTCTTTGCCGATGAAGTTTGACTTCTTCCACCCAATGTAAAAGTCGTAACCCAGCTCAAACGGGTTAACGTAATAGTCCTCGATATTGTCGGAAACCAGCGATCCCCCAATTGATCCCTGCGCTTCATAGGCGTCCGCACCAAGCCAACTGCGGTAATCCGCCAGCATCCCATCACCGGTATAAATCGCCGGCAAAGGCGACGGGATCCAACCCGATTCCAACGTATTGGTGCTGTAGGCGCGGCTGCCGACCAACCGCAAGTCCACCCCAACATCGCGCGCGGCCTGTTCAATGGTGGATTGAATGTAGGATTTATCAGCGTAAGGGCCCCAGATTTCCAAACCCGGCGCACCGGCCATGCCGTGCCGAAGGGCTCGGACAGACCGTGAGCCAATCTGGATGGAATCCACGTGAAAGAACGGAATATCAGGCAAAGCGCCGCCGTTCAGCTTGGACAGGACAGCCATAGCGTCCGGCCCTTGGATCTGGAACCGGTAGTGTGTCCGGTAGATCGCTTTGCCGTCGGGGCGACTGTCCGACCGCGGGTCATGTCGGACACGCACGTTCCAGCTGCCTGTTGCCGCTTGGAACATCAGCCAGTTGGCTGAAGGCGCGCGGCCAACTAGGACGAATTTATCCTCCCGCTCGCGGAAAATAATCATGTCACCGATGACAAACCCAGCCGGCGTAACCGGCACAAAGTGCTTCGCGCGATTCAGACTGAAGTTTGAAAAGGAATTGATACCCGTATGGGCAAGGAACGCTTCTGCATCCGGCCCCTCCACCGTCAATTCGTCCATGTGATGCGTCTGGTCAAACAGCACTGCCGACGACCGCCAAGCGAGCTGCTCGGAACGCCAATTTGAAAACTCAGGCGCCACAACGGGGTAAACATAGATCCCTGACTTTGAATTTCTAAGCATTTCCACGGCGTTGGAGTGCTGCGCGATCTTGGCGGTCAAGTTGGACATTGTGGCTCCTGTGAAGCTGTTCTCAAACAAAGGCAAATTCGTTTTGGATCCGAAATTATTAGGGGTAACGAACTTTTTTGCATCCAATATGGCTTAAACGCCCTCGTCAAGGGTCATTTTCATAGTCTTTTGCAAAATATTGGATCCATTTAGCAAGTTTCGCATGATATTTTATATCTTTTCCCCTATTTTTGCCTTCTAAAGGGCTAGATTTGGATCCGAAAAGGCGGAAGGATCGAACTTGCAAAATGTCAAAACGACTAGGATGTGCCGTGACCACCGAAAAACTCGAATCAACTTGGCTGCTGGTGCTCACCGAAATTCGCGCACGGATCGCAAGCGGAGAGATCCAAGGCGGGACCAAGCTGAGAGCCTCGCATCTTTCTGAGAGCATGGGCGTTTCGCGCACTCCGCTGAGGGAGGCTCTTGTGCAGCTCGAAGCCGAAGGTTTACTGGTGCGGGAGCGGAGCGGTTATCGCGTGCGCAGCTTTTCAATCGCGGAGGTCTATGCCGCGATTGAAGTGCGCGGAGCGATTGAGGGTCTTGCCGTTCGGCTTGGCGTTGAACAGGGCGTTGTAAGCGATGATCTCGATGCGATGCGCGATCTGCTGGCCGCGCTCGATATCGCCGTCGCCAACACCGACATCGCTGATTACGCCTCACTGAATTCCCAATTTCATGAAATCCAAGCCAATTTACCGCGCCTCAGTTTCGTCGCGGACGAGGTTTCGCGGAGCTACCGTTTCCCGTTCGCCTCACCATCCGCATTCTTGTCGAGCGAGGACGTGAACACCGTTGGGTTCGCCAACCTCCAAGAAGCGCAAACCCAACACCGCGCCATTTTCGACGCCATCGCCAACGGACAGGCAACGCGCGCCGAAGCCTTGGTGCTTGAGCACGCCAGAATCGCCCAGACCAATATCAAACAAGCACTCAACAAGATGGAAGGGGCGCAAATGCCCCCTCAATTGTCGTTGGTATCGTGAGCCAGAAAGCCGGAAGGGAGAGCGACAATTCTTGAGATTTCGATCCTTGTCGGTCTGGCCTTTTTGGTCGGCGGCGTCCTGAAGGGCGCTTTGGGCATGGGTGCGCCACTTCTGGCGGTGCCTGTGCTCGCCCTGTTTTTCAGCGTGCCGTTTGCGGTTTGCATGTTTGTGATGCCCAACCTCGTCTCAAACGCTCAACAGCTGTTTCAGTATCGAAGCAGCATCCCGAAAGGACCGCTCGCTTGGTTGTTTGCCGCCGGTGGCGGTCTGGGCGCTTTGATCGGCAGTTTTGCTCTGGACGGGCTGCCGACTGATTTCTTGAAACTCACAGTCGCAGGGATCGTCGCGGCCTACATTCTGGCCCGCCTGCTCAAGCCAGCGCTGGCCATTGCCCCACAAGGCGGAACGCTGCTGGCCGGGCCCGTCGGCACATTTGCAGGCTTCCTTCAAGGCGCGGCGGGGATCTCAGCACCGATCAGCGTGACCTTCCTGAGCGCTCTGCACCTCCAGCGCCAAGCCTTTATCGCGACCATCGCCATCTTCTTCATCGCACTCGGCCTCGTGCAACTGCCGACGCTGGTTTTGATCGGTCTGCTGGACGGCCAAACACTGATTTTATCCTGCGCGGCCATCATACCGCTGCTGGCCGGAATGCGACTGGGCGATGCCATCATCCAACGCGCAAAACCAATCTGGTTTGAGCGAGCAATCATCTCAGTCTTAGTGCTCATGGCGCTTATTCTAGGTGGAAGCGTATGGATATGATTTCGGCACACTATCGAGATGCATCCGACGGCCTCAAACCACGAACACGGATAATCACACGCCAAGGCTCAGCCCTGAAAAAGCGAACGAAAAGCAGGAAAAACTTGGGTTTTTATCTATTATTTTCAATAGCTTAAGAAAACATTGGAAATGCATAACATCGCAACTAAACAGGAGAATTGGTACAAATATTAGTACGTTTTACGTGACTTACCTTTTAATACTGATACCGTGAATTCGCGCTTCTGATGCCAGAGGCGGGAGGATTTCTGAGGAGGAAACCACTATGTTGCGCAGAGATTTACTAGCGCTTGCAACGGGTGCACTGGCACTTGCAACGGCCGTTTCGGTCAGTGCTCAAACCCCTATCAAAATTGGTTCTGTTGCACCTAAAACCGGCGCTTTGGCTGGCGGTGCTGTCGTTACTCAATGGCCAAACGTTGAACTTTGGGCTGCACAAGTTAATGAACGCGGCGGCTTGAACGTTGGCGGTGAAATGCGCCCGGTTGAAGTCATCGAGTACGATGACAAAACCAATCCAGGCGAACACATCAAACTGGCTCAACGCCTCGCGACCCAAGACAAAGTTGACTTTGTTGTCGCGCCTTACGGAACCGGCTTCAACATCGCTGCGGCGCCTGTTTACGGCAAATTCGGCTACCCGATGATTGCCGTTTCTGCGATTACCGACAAAGTTGAAGAGCTGACGGGCCGTTACGATAACCTGTTCTTCACCCTCGGCACGACGACGGCTTTTGTAACCGGTGTCCGAGACATCTTGGTTGAGCAGCGCGAAGCGGGGAACATCAACAACCGTGTTGCTATGGTGAACGTTGCTGATGCCTTTGGTATCGAGCTCGCCGACGTTGCGCGCACGCTGTTTACCGATGCAGGCTTCGAGCTGGTGTACGACAAGTCTTACCCGCTGGGCACGCCGGATCTCTCACCGGTCATGAAGGGCGCTAAGGCGTCGAACCCAACGTCGTTTATCGCTTGGTCCTACCCACCAGACAGCTTTGGTTTGGCGCAGCAGGCCATCATCGAAGACCTCGATGTGTCGATTTACTATTCAGCGGTTGCAACCAGCTTCCCTGCGTTCGCGGGCGCCTATGGTTCGAAGATTAACAACGTGTTGGGTGCCGGTGGTACGAACGTTGATGATCCAAAAATTGCTGAATACCGGGCAGCACACGAAGCCGTAACCGGCAAAGTGGCTGACTACTGGGCTTCTGCAAACACCTACGCTTCGTTGCAAATTCTGGAGCAAGCCATCGAAGGGGCGGACACAACAGACCGCGCTGTGGTGACTCAGTACATCAAGGAAAACGCCTTTGATACCGTCATGGGCACGATCACGTTCGAAGACAATTTCTCCGCGAAATTCTGGAGCGTTGGTCAGTGGCAAGACGGCGTCTTCCGCGGCGTCAAAGGCACAAACGTTGATGGTGCTGTTGATGTTCGTCTGAAGGACGGCTGGGACTAACCCCACACAAGCCTGATCTTTCTTAGCCTTAGACGAGGGACACTTGGATCTCATCCAGTGTTCCTCGCATGCCCTTGTTTCATCGAAAATTGAGAAGTCATGCTGGACATTGTGATATCTGGCCTGCTGCTATCAGGAACATACGCGCTGGTCGCGTTGGGCCTGAACCTGCAATACGGGGTTTCGCGGATCATGAATCTTGCGAATGGCGAGATGCTTGTTCTGGGCGCTCTTGCAGCGTTTTGGATGTTTACCGTCGGAAAACTGAACCCCTATCTGACCATGGTGTTAGCAGCGCCGCTCGCATTCGTCGGCAATTGGCTCATTTACCGGTTTCTGTTGCGTCCTCTTGTTTCCCGCTCAAAAAATCAGGGGCAGCTGGAGGTTGACTCGATCCTTGCCACGTTCGGGATGAGTTTCATCCTGATCGGCATCATGATTTCCATCGAAGGCGGCTTTTTCGCCTACAAGTATCTGTCTATTCCCATCGAAATTCTTGGCACAAAAGCCAGCCTGAGCCGGATTGTTGCCTTTGCTGTCGCCTGCTGCATCGGCTTGGCGCTTTACCTGTGGCTCAACCGCAGTCGTACAGGCATGGCCGTTCGCGCCGTTGCCGTTAGCCCGCAGTCGGCACTGTTGGTTGGGATCAACGTTCCCAAGATTTCCGCACTGGCCTTTGCTTTAGGCGGCGCCATCACAGCCGTTGGCGGGGTGTTGATTTCGACATTCATCACCTTGGACGCATCCATAGGCGTTATTTTTACCATGAAGGCCTTGATCATCGTGATCATGGGCGGCGTCGGGGATACGCGCGGGGTTATCATCGCCGCGGTCATCCTCGGATTGGTCGAGACCACCGTTGCCACCCTGATTGACCCCGGTCTGACATTGGCTGCGGCGTACTTGATCTTCCTCGCGATATTGCTGTTCCGGCCACAAGGCCTGTTTGGGCGGAAACCAACATGATCCGAGGCTCATTTACCGAACTTCTCATCATCGCACTGCTGGCCGCCTTTGCCGCCACTGTGCCGTTGATTGCGAACGGCTATTGGCTCTCAGTCTGTGTCACCGGCATGATGTACATCGCCTTGGCGACGAGTTGGTCGATGTTCTCCGGCCCGACCCACTATATCTCGCTGGCCACAGCAGCGTTCTTTGGGCTGGGTGGATATTTGCTGGCCACGGGGATGAGCGATTACCAGCAACCTTTCTGGCTCATGCTCGCCATTGTGCCCTTCACAGGCGCTGTTCTAGCAGCCTTGATCGGGTTGGCGACGCTGCGGCTGTCGGGGGTGTATTTCGTGATTTTCACCCTGGGTTTGGCGGAAATGATCCGAAACCTTGTGAGCTGGATCCAAAACAACTTCCTTGGCAGCCGGGGCCTCTATGTCCTGACCGATTACACAGAGAAGCACATTTACTGGATGTTGCTGGCCGTGGCGGCCACCGTCTACATGCTGGGGTGGCTCATCAACCGCAGCCGATTGGGTTTCTCGCTGCGCATCATCGGGGGTGACGAAACCGTTGCCCGGCATGTTGGAATCAACACGGCCACGGCCAAAGTCATTTTGTTCATCACAACCGGCTTCTTTGGCGCGCTGGTGGGCGGGATTCTTGCGCCGCGCTACTCCTATATCGAACCCAACCAAGTCTTCTCCCCCCAATTGAGCTTTCTGGTGGTGATTGTTGCGCTGTTGGGCGGGTCGGGGCGCCTGTGGGGACCGCTGGTCGGGGTCATCCCGTTCACCATTTTATGGGAGCTGGTCCAGACCTACTTCCCGAACCAAACAACGCTGTTCCTGGGCGTCGTCTTCTTGGTCATCGTCTACTTCCTGCCCCATGGCGTTGTGGGTCGATTGGAGCAAATCCTCAAACAAGTGCGGAAGCGGCGGTCATGATGGCGCGAACAATGCTGCGCGTGGAGCGCGTTACGAAACGGTTTGGCGGATTGGTGGCTGTTGATGGCCTGTCTTTCGACGTGAATGAACGCGAAGTGCTGGGCATCATCGGACCAAACGGTTCGGGTAAAACCACCATGTTGAACATGATGTCTGGCGCCTTCAAACCCAGCGAAGGGTTCATCAGCCTGTCGGATCGTCAAATCTCTGGCAAAGCCGCGCAGACCATTGCGCGAGCAGGTGTCGGGCGCACGTTTCAACTGGTCAGACTGCTGCCCGGCCTGACCGTGCTGGAAAACGTCGTCGCAGGTGCCGTCTTTGGTCATCGCCGGCAATGGGGTCAGTCTGCAAAAATGATGGCGCTGCGGATGATGGACCGCGTCAACCTGAACATCGCCCCCAACGCGCCGATTTCGGAGCTGACTTACATCGATCAGAAGCGCGTTGAATTGGCCCGCGCGCTGTGTGGGGAGCCGAACATCCTGTTGCTTGACGAGTGGCTGGCTGGCCTGAATCCAACCGAGCTGGAAGCAGGGATCGACTTGATTAAGACACTGCAGGACGAGGGCCGGACGATCATTTTGGTGGAGCACGTCATGGGGGCGATCCGGTCCCTGTGTGACAAATGCGTGGTCATGGCGTCGGGCGCAAAAATTGCCGAGGGGTCGCCGGAGCACGTCCTCGCGGATCCAGAAGTGATTCGCGCGTACTTGGGGGACGAAGATGAGTAGTCTAACGGTCCAAAATCTGTCGGTCGCCTATGGCCCCCACCCTGCCCTCAACGACGTGAGCTTGGCCGTGGCACCGGGCGAAATTGTTGTCATTCTTGGTGCAAACGGCGCGGGAAAGAGCAGTTTGCTGCGGGCTATTGGCGGGATCTGCGAAGGTAAAGTTGCCGGCCAACGGACCCTTGGCGGCCAGAACCTGAACACGCTCAGCGCTGACCAAATCCTTGAAAGTGGCATCGCCATTGTCCCCGAAGGACGCGGGATTTTTGGCGATTTGACCGTGGCAGAGAACCTGAGCTTGGGCGGCAGTGCCAAGCGCGCTCGGGCAGCGGAAGAAGAAAACCGACGCCGTGTGCTGGATCTATTCCCCAAGCTGAAAGAACGTCAGAACCAAGTCGCGCGCACTATGTCGGGTGGGGAGCAACAGATGGTTGCGATCGGCCGCGCCATGATGTCGAACCCGACGATCCTGATGCTGGACGAGCCATCGCTTGGCCTGTCACCGCTGTTGAGCAAAGAGCTGTTTGCGGCGCTGAAGAAGGTGCGTGAGATTGGGCTTGGTGTGCTGTTGGTCGAGCAAAACGCCAAACAAAGCCTCGCCATCGCTGACCGGGGCTATTTGCTCGAAAACACGCGCATCACGCACGAGGCGACGGCGTCGGATCTGGCTCAAGACCCAAGGGTGCAAAGCGCTTACCTTGGCGGCGATACCGCCAAGACCAAACCCGTTGCCGCTGAACCTGCGGCAGAGGAAACGGCTCAGGCATCAGAGTCCCGTGCGAATTTACCGTTCATCCAGCCCGGACATCACCCGTCCCGCGCCTCTGCTGACAGTCTGATCGCAGGCTCTATCGACGATTTGGTTGCAGACGCAGCCGGCGTTTCGGCCAGCGAACCTTCGACACCACCGACAACCGCGATTTCGGCGCTGACCCCACGCACCAGCTCAGAAATTGAGCGGGTTGTCATGGATATTGAACAGGCAGCGCGCCAAGCTAGTGATCGCGTGCGCACCTATAAGCCCACAGCCTTGTTATCGTCGTTCAAAGCGGAGCAAAGACCCTCGACACGGGCAGAACCAACGGCACCAGACGGGGACACAAGCGAAGAACCCGTGGTCATCGAAGTTTATCGCGCACCTCGCGTAGAAGTTTACAAGCGGCGCCCCTCGGGCTCCTTTGAAAGGGACTAGATTGATGCTCGAACACGCACCAAAAGCACCCCAAATTCGTGGCCTGTTCATCAACGGTCAATGGCGCGATACACCCAACCATTTCGATGATCTCAACCCCTCCGACGGATCGGTTTGGGCCAGCATTCCCGATGCGGGCGCGAAAGAAACCGGCGATGCGATCAATGCAGCACAGGCGGCTTTGGCGGGCTGGGCTGCTTTGCCATTTCAAGAACGCGCGCACTTCATGCTCAAGATCGCTGACGTGTGGGAACGGCGGATGGCCGACTATGTCGCTGCGGCGCAGCACGAAGGTGGTGGTTGGTTCGGCAAGGGAATGTTCGAGGCCGGATACGTCCCCGAAGTGTTCCGTGCGGCGGCTGGCCTGTGTTACAGCGCGATTGGCGAGGTTTTGCCGTCCGAGCACGGCAAATTCTCAACAGCTGTTCGTGTCCCCATTGGCGTTGTTGGCGTCATTTCGCCTTGGAATATGCCGGGCATTCTGACGGCGCGGGGCTTTGCCTTTCCCATGGCCGCGGGGAACACCATCGTGCTCAAACCCTCAGAAGACACACCGTACGCCGGCGGTCTTCACTTCGCGGAAGTCGTCAAGGAAGCGGGCGTGCCAGATGGCGTGTTCAACGTCGTAACCTGCAGCCGCAACCGGGTCGCTGAGGTGGGTGACGAGTTGATCGACAACCCGCTGGTCAAGGGTGTGTCCTTCACCGGCTCCACCCCGGTGGGGCGGCGGATCGCGGCGAAGTGCGGGGCGCATTTGAAAAAGTGCTGCGTGGAGCTGGGCGGCAAAGACAGCCTGATCGTGCTCGAAGACGCCGATATGGACCGCGCCACCAGCTCCGCCAGCTTTGGCGCCTTTATGCATCAGGGCCAAATCTGCATGAGCGTGGAAAAGGTCTTGGTGCATGAAAAGATCTACGCTGATTTCCTCCGCCAATTCGTCGAACGGGCTGCAAAACTGAAAACCGGCAACGTGGCGGACAAAGGGAACGTGATTGGCCCGCTGGTCAATGATCGGCAGGTCGCACGGGTGAAGGCTCAAATCGAAGACGCCTTGGCCAAGGGCGCAAAACTCGCACTCGGCGGCGGTGTTCAAGGACGCTTTGTCGAGCCAACCATTCTGACCCACGTTACACCCGACATGGATGTTTGGCGTCACGAGACCTTTGGCCCTGTCGCGGTGGTTACGCCGTTCAAAACCGACCATGAAGCGGTCGCACTGAACAACGACACCGAATATGGCCTGTCCTCGGGCATCATCAGTGCCGATGAAAATCGGGCGCTGGCCCTGTCGCGGCAATTGGAAACCGGGATGTGTCACATCAACTGTTCGTCGATCAACGACGAGCCGCATGTTCCCTTTGGCGGAACCAAAGCCAGTGGCCTTGGTCGGCATGGGGGGCGTTGGTCGCTTGAGACCTTTACCGAAACCCGTTGGATCACGCTGGATCGGGGCAGTCGTCCTTATCCGCCGGTGTTTTAGGGAGAAAGGCGACATGGTGAAAAATCTCCTCACAGGGAAAAAGATCGTCGTAACCGGCTCTTCGTCAGGGATCGGGCTGGAAACAGCGCGTGTGTTGACGGAACAAGGTGCGGTCGTCTTAGGCGTCGATATGAACAAGAACTTCGATCACGTCGAAGAGTTCTACAGGGCGGACCTGAGCGATGGCCGCACGATTGACGCGCTGGTTGACGTATTACCATCCGGGATAGACGGGCTGGTCAATAACGCTGGCCTGCCGCCAACACGCCCTGCGCGCCAACTGCTGGCCGTTAATCTGGTGGGGTTACGGCAGCTGACATATGGCTTGATCCCCAAGCTCAATACCGGTGCCAGTATCGTAAACCTGGCCTCCCTCGCCGGCTTTGGCTGGCCAGAGTCTGTTGACGCGATCAAGGCGTGCGCAGACGTCGGCTTCGATGATTTGGACGCCTTTATCGACCGGTGGAATATCACCAGCGAAGGGGGGCGATCTTACTTCTTTTCCAAGGAAGCGCTGATTGCATGGACCATGCAGAACCGCTGGACGTGGCGGGATCGCGGCATTCGTATGAACTGCGTCAGCCCCGGCCCCGTCGATACACCGATTTTGGGCGACTTCCTCGAAACACTGGGCGCGCGCGCGGAAGAAGACGCGCGCGTGATGGATCGCCCCGGCACCGCACCCGACATTGCACCCGTGATCGCCTTCCTGCTGTCAGACATGACAACATGGATCCGCGGCACAAACATTCCGACCGACGGTGGAATGTCCTCCAATATCCTGTGCGAAATGCACAGCCTGTAACCCAACCTGGGACGACAAGAAAATGAGTATCATTGCTTGGATCATCATCGCAGCCGTAGTCATCGTTGTCGCGATTGCGTTGATTGGATGGTTTTACGTTCGTGCAACCAACGAAGTTAGTCTTGTGAGAACCGGCGTTGGCGGCCGCAAAGTCGCCGTTGCCGGCGGGATCATCGCAATCCCGTATTTCCATGAAATCGCTAAAGTGAACATGCAAACCCTCCGCTTGGATGTCACGCGCAAGGGCGAAAGTGCGCTGATCACAAAGGACCGATTGCGGGTCGATGTCGCAGCCGAGTTTTACGCCTCTGTGAAATCAGACTCAGTATCAATCGCCCGCGCCGCACAAACACTTGGCAATCGCACGTTCCACCGGGACGAGCTCGGCGCGCTGATCGAAGGTATGATGGTTGACGCCCTTCGGTCCTCGGCTGCGCAAATGACGATGGACGAATTGCACGAGGGCCGGACGGCCTTTGTTAAGCAAGTGAAAGACCTGCTGAAAGAGGTTCTTGGCAACTATGGACTGCAGCTGAACAACGTCTCACTCACCGACCTTGACCAAACCCAGTTCTCGAAGCTGGACGAGGACAACGCCTTCAATGCGGTCGGCATGCGAAAACTCGCTGAAGTGATTGCGAAGTCGAAAAAGGAACGGGCCGAAATCGCGAGCGAAAGTGCCGTTTCCGTGCGTCGCACTGAAATGGAAGCAGCGCGCAAGCGGTTGGAGATTGAGCTGGAACAGCGTCGCGCCGAAATTGCACAGCAGCAGGAGATTGAAACACTCTCCGCCGAGCAAATCGCCGAAGTTGCGCGCCAGAAAGCAGACAGCGAGCGCGAAGCCAGCCAAGCACGCATCGCCATGGAACGCGCCATTCAGACCGCTGAAATTGCGCGTGAAGAAGCGCTTTATCTGGCCGAACAAGATCGACAGATTCGCATCAATTCCAAGGCGCAGGAAGAAAGCCGGGCACAAATCGAGGCTGACACCGTTCGCGTCGATGCCATAAAATCCACCGAAGCCGTGGAAACCGCCCGCGCCAAAGCCGAAGCGGAACGCCGAGCGGCCCTCAACCTGATTTCTGCAGAAGGGTCAGCAAAGGCAAAAGCAGCAGCAGACCAACTTTCCGCGCAAGCCGAACTGGAAGTCGCCAAAAGCCGCGCGGCGCGTGTGCGCCAAGACGCAGAAGCGCAAAAGTTCCACATGCTCGCCGAGGCCGAAGCAACCCGCGCTCAGCTTGAGGCTGAAAACACCCGCTCGAATGCCTTAATCGCAATGGAACTTGAAAAAGCCAGACTGGAAGCGATGCCGAAGATCGTCGCGGAAATGGTCAAGCCTGCTGAGAAAATCAGCGCTATCCACGTCAACCACATGACGGGTTTTGGTGGCGGTGGTCGGGAAAGCGGTGACCGCGCTGAAAAGACAGTGATGGGGCACACCATGGATTCCATTATGGAGATGGCCGTGCAAATGCCCGTTTTGCGGAAAATTGGCGACCAACTGGGTGTGGACTTTGATCAGTCCCTCAATCCCAAAGCGCCTGACAAGGACAGCTGAAACAAGTCCAGGTGAGGCGACGCTTGCTCGCCTCACACCGGTTTTGGGCTCTAGGCCGCTTCGCGCTTTGGCCCGCGCTTGCGCTTACCGCGCGGTGGACGACTGTTCGAAGACGGCTTTGACGGTCCGCCCTTTGCTGCTGCTGGTTTGGTCGTCTGCCTTGGCTTCTTGCGCCGCGCTTCAGTCCTTGCCGCCGCGGCCGTCTTGGTCGCTTCCTTGGCCGCTGACTTGGCTCTCTTGGCCGTCTCGTCGCTCCACGGCTTACCGCCAACGACTTCAATGCCAATCGCTAGAACCTTTTCGATGGCCCTGAGTTCTGACATTTCTTCCGCTGAACAAAACGCAATCGCATTGCCCTTGCGCCCTGCCCGGGCCGTGCGGCCGATCCGGTGAACATAGTTCTCCGGCACGTTGGGCAAATCGTAGTTGTAGACTTGCTCGATGTCCGGAATATCGATGCCACGCGCGGCAACATCCGTCGCGACTAAGATTTCAACCGTACCGTCTCGAAAGTTGGTAATGGCACGATCGCGCTGACCCTGACTTTTGTTGCCGTGGATCGATGCCGCGTTGAAGCCCGCCTGTTCGAGCTGCTTCATCAAGCGCTCTGCGCCGTGCTTGGTCCGCGCAAAGACCAGCGACCGGCCTGTCTTGTTCCTGTTGAGCAGGCTGATCAGCAAGCTCTTCTTGTCGTCCTTGGTGACGAAGTGAACCGCGTGGCTCACTTTGTCAGCGACTTTGCCCGGCTGGGAGACCTCAACCCGAACGGGGTTCGTCAGGTAACCGCTGGCCAGCTCAGCAATCGCCTTGGGCATGGTGGCCGAAAACATCATTGTTTGGCGATCTTTACCCAAGGCACCAGCGATGCGGCGCAGGGCATGAGCAAATCCGATATCCAGCATCTGATCGGCTTCATCCAAGACGAGGAACTTGGTTTTCGCCAAGCTGACCGCGTCCCGATCCAACAAATCAATCAACCGGCCCGGCGTGGCAACCAGAACGTCGGTCCCCCGCGAAAGCTGCTGTTCTTGCACGTTGATGGACTTGCCGCCAACGACCAGCCGGATCCGCAGATCCGACGTGATGCTCTGCAGCGTCTCAACGATTTGGTTCGCGAGCTCTCGGGTCGGGCTGAGGATCAACCCGCGCACGCCAAAGGCGCCGACCCGCTCGTTTTGCTTGGACAGCGCTACGATCAGGGGAATGCTAAAGGCTGCGGTTTTGCCCGTGCCCGTCTGTGCAATCCCCAAAACGTCGCGCTGTGCGAGCGCGTGCGGGATTGCTTTTTCTTGAATGGGGGTTGGTGTCGTTAACCCTAGACCCTCAAGCCTAGAAACGAGTTTTGTGCTTAATCCAAGCTCGGTGAAATTCATGTACTTCCTAAAACAGACCTGCAGCCTGAAATCCCAGCCATCGCGCTTGCGGTGACGGAGGATCACTGCGTGTGTAGGGTCTTCACTATAATCAAAGCGCGCAAGACAAGCTCATAAGCAGCAATAGAACAGCTGCGTCGCCGGCCCAAAAGCACAGGCCGACCCAAAGAGCAGGGCGCTCCGCACGTCTATACACCGATTATCAGCCTGCGGCATAAGGGCTTTTTAGGGATCAGTGTAGACGTACGATGGTAGACCGCGAAGGAAGCCTAGCTTCGCGCCATCACGTCGCTGAGTTTGATCCGCTGGTTTTTGCCCGATGGCCCCTTGGATAACACCGCAAGAACAGTAATGCGCGTCGGTGCTTTAAACGCGCCTGGCCGCTAAACGCTTAACGGTTCGCGCGCGGTGTAAGCGGGTATGGAGTCAGATAGTCTCGTCCATCGCCGAATTCTTTGATGTAAGCCTCGCTCAAGCCCATGCAGTCCCCGCTGTTGCAGCGATCCTGATGCGGACAGAGCAAGAAGTTATTCCGGTCGAACTCTTCCCAGAAATTTGCATCGATCAGCAAAGTTGGCTGCTCATTGACCAGCGTGTCGTCTTTTTCGCCCAGCATGCATCGAGGGAAGTTCTTCACCTCGACCGCCTTATCATTCTGGTGCGCGATTTCAATCGCCTCCAGCAGGTAAGGCTGCACGTCCTGATAGTTTGCCAGAAGACCGCGATCATCTTTCTCGCTCATGGGCCAATAGTTCCAGAACTCCATCTGAACCAGATTGCCTATGCTGCTCAGGAAAGTTGAGGCATCGGGAAGCAGCCGATAGCTGAGTTTTGTCACAACAGTATTGGTCAGAATTTTGACGTGTGGAAAAGCACTCAGGTTTTCCATGCCCTTGACCATTTTATCCCACGAACCGGGGACTTGGGTGATCTTATCGTGCGTTTCGCGATCGCTTCCCGCAACAGAGATAAAGTATTCGTCCACGCCACTTTCGACCAACTTTCGAGCGTAGTCTTCGCGGTGTAAGTGCATCCCGTGGGTCTGTATGCGTACGTTTTCGAAGCCGCTGTCCTTGGCGCGTTTCGCAAGATCGCTCAGGTCTCGACGCAGCGTAATTTCGGCCCCCGTGAGCACCAAACCACGCCACTGACCGGTGCGATGCTGCGTCTTGAGGATGTCTTCAAACTGCTCGTCCGTGCTTGCATTCAGGTCATCCATGGTGCCTTCAATCATACAATGCACACACTTGAGGTTACACCTGAACTCCATGCAGATGGAGATATACTTTTCGTGATCTCTCAAAGAATTAAGCATTTTTTACTTCCAATGGCGGCAATTAAAGAAGCCCATAAAAGCTCATTTTCTCAACAATAACGTTACCAGAACTTGAAACAGTGTAGTCATAACCCGCATCAAAGTACAAATGGTCAATCTGATCTCCAAACTCTGACACCGCCTTCTTGACGATGTTGTCTTCAGGCAAGCCACGCGCCAAGAATAGTCGCAGTCCCTCAGAGGATACGCGGGAGAAGTAGAAGGATTCGTGCGTTCGCTTGTGTGCTTGCACCACGGTGGCGGGGTTGAGTTCGGCCCAGAAAATGTCGCCAAGCGAGAGGTCATTACGGCCACCCAGCACGCTCATTTCGAATTTTCGTTCAATCTCTGGCATGTCTGTCTGCGTATCGAAGAAGTAGTAGACATTCTTGAATTCCCGCGCCGCCGCGGTTTGTCGGTAGCACGCACCCGCCGTTAGACTGCCCCCCGGAATTCCAACATAGAAATCGACCTCATCAATGCTGCGTGCCGCACCAGCGGAATCCATGGGTAACTCAATGGAATACATGAAATAGGGAACATCGTTGCTCAGCTGGATATCGGCGCTGAAATAAGGACGCAGATGGCGATGGACCTGCTCGAAATCATGGATCCGGTTTTGCAGACGGTAGTCGTAGAAGTAAAATTCCACACCCAGACGCTCCCCATCCGTCTTTATGCCCCAGACTGTCTGAAACTCCCCAACCATATCCACGATTGAATGGGCGAGCTCTGAGATTTCTGGTGCCATGCCCAAGCGCTGACACAAGGTCAGCAGAAGCGTTGAGCCCTTGATGTGAAGCGCAGGATTCAAGCCGATCGGCTCGTAGGGCCATAAACAAAAATCAAAGAACGGGTCTGTGGGCTTACTCAGCCAATCCGAACCGTTTAAGCCGACGATCTGTAAACTCATGCATATCTCCCCACTCTTCAGCATCATGATAGAGGGTTAAGAAGGGTTGTTCTGAGTGGCTGAGACCAATAGCGATATGGTTCAAAACCTCTATGCGGGCCAAAGCGGATGTTTGGACGCTCAAATCATGGTGCAGGCCAAAGAACTCTTGAGCCGCACCCAGCAAGCGAACGCTCACCGCATGCTCAACCCCTGCCCTCGCAATGTTCCAATCAAAAGAAACGCGGTTGGTTCCAAGGTCGCAGACTTGCAGCAGATCACAACGCTCCGGGGCTGTCGTGAAAACCTCTGCGAGGACGCTCTCTAGGTCTTGCAAGCATTGTGGGATTGTCCGAGACAAGCCGTCCAACCGCCGCTGACCCTCATGCTGATAAGCATGCTGCCGGTATTCGCTGATCACAAATTGCTCAGACGACGAGCCCGGCGCGCTTTTCACGGCCAGATAGCGCAGAGCGTTATGGGCGGGATCGGGTTCAAACTCGACGTAGGCTTTCATCTTTGGTGCCGTTGGCGAACCTTCGAGGCCGAAATGAAGGAACTGAGCGCGTTTCTGCACGCGGTCCAAAGCGTCGATGGCTTCAGGCGCAAACCCCAATTCTTGAAGCAAACCCCGATACTTCGCAGCAGCCCCGGCCCCCAAACTTTCGCGTGGCCAGGTGAGCAAGCATCTGTCCGCATTCACGCTTTCAGGGTCAATCTTCAGCGATCGTTCGTAAAAGAATGGTCCCGCAAGGACCGCCAGCTTTTTGCAAAGGCTGGTGAAGTTTAGAGGCTCGGTCATCACTCGATATTTCCCGTGAAGGCAAAGGTTTCACCGAGCTTCTTGTCCTTCTCAAGCAACTTGCGCCGCGCTCTCCCATAGCGGATCTGAGCCAGCGTTTGCTGCGCCTTCATCATCAAGAAAGTGCCACCTTTCCAACCAGACGCCAGAAAAAGACCCGCCAGCATGTGCAACAGAGGGTTGGCTTTGCTCGCCAGCAAGTCGTCTTGAAGGGATAAAACAACTTCAACCCGCCCCTTATCACCCTGACGCCCACAGCGACCATGCAGCTGCGCGTCCACTCGGGCGATGTCAAAGAGTTCAGCGGCGATGACGTGCAACCCGCCACGCTCGGCGGTTTCTCGATTGAGTTTTATGTCCGTCCCCCGCCCCGCGATACTCGTGGCTACCAAGACAGAACCCGGTTGACCAGCCATCGCCACGACCTCCGCCTCGTCTGCATCCTGCGTGGCATTCAGGACGTCATGTTCGATATTGAGGGCGGTCAACTTGGCGCTGATTTCAGCGGAATTTTGGACAGTCCGACTGCCAATCAGCACCGGCAGACCGGATTGATGCAACTCTTGCGTCCTTGCGCCGATGTAATTGAGCTTCTGCTCAAGCGTTTTGAATATCCGCCGTGGTGCAAAGGCACGTTGGTCCCGAAGATGCGTGGGTATCTTGAAAACGCGCAAGCCATAGATGCCCAAAAATTCGAGCGATGCGGCCTGTGCTGTCCCCGTCATGCCACTCAGCCGGCGATAACGGCGAAAAAACCTTTGGTAGGTGATTTGTCCGATTGTGGCGCGTGCCGGCGTGATGGTAACGCCTTCCTTAACCTCCACAAGCTGGTGCAAACCATCGGACCACCGTCGATCTTCCATAACCCGTCCGGTGTTCTCGTCGATAATGAAGACCTTGTCGTCCCGAACCAGATAGTGCTGGTCGGCTAAGAAAAGGTGTTGAGCGACCAGTGCTTGTTCGATCAGAAAGCCCCGAATGTTTGCCGCTTGCAGCCAGAAATCATCCCCCGACGCCACCAGTGCGCTCAGGTGCCGCTGACCCCGATTGGTGATTTCCACCATCCGCTCCGCCTCAAGAATGGTGAAGTCAGTTCCCTCCTCCAAGCCCAAGGCAACCTCGAAAACGCGGTGATAGTCGATCGACCCACTGATCCCTTCGCCCTCAACTTCCTGCGAAATCAGCAGCGGCGTTCGGGCTTCATCGATCAGGATGGAGTCCACCTCGTCGATGATGGCAAACTCAAGCCCGCGCTCTGCGAAAGGGTAAACTTGATCGGCGTCCTTTCCCGGCAGGAGTCTGTTGATTTTGTACTTCAGCGACCCTCGATATTCCTTGGTCTTGATCTTTTCCCGCAGGTAATCGAAAGCGAGCTCCTTGTTTGTGGTGTAGATGATATCGCCGTTGTACAGGCTTGGGCGCTCCGCTTGCGGTGTTTGGTTTATGATCACCCCAGCTCTGAGCCCCAGAGCCTCGTAAACCGGTCTGAGAAACTCAAAATCGCGCTCTGCGAGGTAGTCATTGACGGTGATAACGTGCACGGGCACGCCGGCCAGACCAGCAACCCCAGCGACCACAGTTGAGACCAGCGTCTTTCCCTCACCCGTGCGCATCTCAGCGATACTGCCATTGAGCATGTAATAGGCCGCCAACAATTGCTCGTCGTAGTGGCGGAGCCCTATGAGGCGGTCAGACAGCTCCCGGATGACGGCAAAAGCCTCGGCTAGATCATCATGGTTCTGGCGTGATCGAGCCATTGCGAGGGCCAGCTTGGGCGCTAAGGTGTCCATTCTGAGCCGGAGTGCAGCGGCGTCCTCCCCCCTCAGTTTGGCCCCTAAAGCAGAGGCGGCCCGAACAAGGCGACGTCCCCGCAGGCGCACCATGGGCGCCTGAAAGGTCTTGATGAGCATGGAGGTTAGTCCCCGCAGGGAATAGAGCGGCGCAATCGCGTCGTCCTCACGGTTTCCATAAAACAGGACTGAGGGGCGTCGTTTGCCGGCGGTGTGCTCGATTGAAACCATGGTCAGGCTCAGAACGAAAAGTATTTGAGCAAGACTTGCCGAGCGGTCGAATAGGCCCGCGCAAAGAGGCTTTTGTCAGAGCCGCGAACTTTGACAAAAACCCTTTCACCAATGGTCGGCAAGTCGTCGTAATCAACGACATCAACATTGAAGTAGAAGAGTGACTCAATCGTCCTGATGCGACCGTCGGAGCCGGGAATAATGGTGAACGGCCCACCAGCCTCCCGCGAGAGTGCTTTGCTGGGCAACGTATCACTGCTTTCCGGGGTCTCACTGACAAAGCGGCCTTTGAAGCGTTTGCTTGTCTCAGACTGAAAGACCACTTCGACCTCGTCCCGCAGGCTACGAAGCTCCTCCGCCGTTCGCTGAACAACCGCAACGCGAATGCGAAAACCATCTGCGTGCAGGACATAGCCCACCAACTGACCCTTTTCCAGAAAACGGCCCTTCAGTTCACGTTCGCCAAGCATAACCAACTGCCCACCGGCCCTTGCCTCAACGTTCAGCAGATCAAGCTGCTCTTTGGCATTTTCGAGCTTTTGATTAACCAGTGCGCGTTGATCAAGAATGCGGTCCAGTTGCTGCTGTTCGGTAATGGGCAAGGCTTTGAGACTAAGATCGACTTCAGCCAGTTGGGTCCGCAAGAGATCAATGCGCTTATCAATGACGGGATCCTGCAGGAACAGGACAGTTTCTCCTTCCTGCACCGCTCGATCACTGGGCAAAAACGCATCGACGAACCCGGCAACACCTGAGCGAATGTAATATTGCTCCTTAGGCAGGATTTCGCCCTGCACCAGCAGATTGCGCGGCAGTGGGATTGACAGCAGGCCACCTAGGATCGCGAGCGGGATGAACGTCAGAACGATAGAGCGCACGCGATGCACCTCCGTTTTCTGGTCGGTGAACAAATAACGCAAGCCCTTCAAGATGGGCATGATCAGGACGTTGCTGATCGTCAGTGCGGCCAGTGCCACGCCAATCACGAAAAATTTTGAAGCCACGAACAGGGCGATGGTGGCGGAAATGAAGATCCTGTAGAGGAAGGCCAAGATGCTGTAGGAACAGAGCCACTTTTCTTCCTTGGGTGCCGTGACGGGATTGTCGTAATTTCTCAGACCAAGGAAATACCGATTATACAGGTAACCCAAATACTGGTTTGACCGCTTGCCCAGATTGGGCATTTCCAGCAGATCGACCAGGATAAAATACCCATCAAAACGCAGCAGCGGATTGCCGTTGAAAAGCAGTGTCGAAACACCGCCAACCAGCATCACGTTGAAGGCAATGGCGCGGAGCATTCCTTCATCAAGGATGACCCAAAGGATCATGGCGACCGAAGCCAAGAACAATTCCACAATGATCCCGGCACTGGTCACCACCAAACGTTTGTAACGCTCAGGAAACGCCCCCGAAGCTGAAGCATCCACGTATGGCACCGGGATAAAGACAAGCAACATAACCCCAATCTCGTGCACATTACCGCCCCACACTTTGGTTGCGTAGGCATGCCCGAGTTCATGCAAGCCTTTGATCATGGGATACGAAAGCAGGACGATCGCGACATTCTGCTGGGTGATGTACTTGTCTGACAACGAGCCCGTGACTTCATCGACATTGAGCAGGAAAAGCACAATCGCGACTGAAATGGTGGCAACCCAAAGGGCGAGGCCATAGACGGTGAAAAGCGGACGGACCACACCCTTGGTTCTTTCAAGAAACTCGTTCGGATTGATCAACGGAAACCGCAGCGCAAGCGGGTTCTTGATCCGGGCAATAACAGCCGTTCTGTCCTGCTTCGCCTTGCGCTTGGACATCTCCATAAAGTTCGGATTGCGTGAGCCAGAGACAAGGTCGGTCGAATAGAGCTGTGAGATGACCTTCACAATGTCACTTTGCGTAGGCGGGCTTTCAGGGAACTGGGTACACAGCCGCTCCCACAGCGTTTGCACGCTCTGCTGGCCGTCCATATGGCCAACGAAGGAATAACTCTTTTCGTTCAAGCGGTGATACTTACCCGTTTGGTCGTCCTGCACCACGTGCCATGGCTCACCACGGATGATTTGCCGATGCAGCTTCACGTGCGCCCTCAGCCGGGGGCGCAAGTTGGCAAAGCGATACCAATCAGGTGAAAAGATATTTTCGGACATAGCAGATTCAGGCCGGCACCCACCTCCATATCTGCATGCGGATCCAATTCAGCATGTCGCGGGTCAGCAGAAACAAAAACCGGTTTTCACCCATGTCGATCTTGCCGACCCCTTCCATGCCCGCCCGCCAGTTTTCATCAGCGACCGCGAATGAGGCATAGACGTTGTAGAACGTACGGCCCCCTTTGTATTTCGCGACGGGGGTGACACGGTCGATCTCAAACGTGAAGGTTTGCTCAGGCATAGACTGCAGCACCAAGTCGCCGATTAGCTCTGCATTAATCTCGTCGATGCGATTGGCCTGAACCTCCAGAATGACCTGAAAGAAATCGTTCATGGCAAGGGCCATCAGACCATCGCCCCGATCCACCGCCGCGCCTACGGATTGAGTCAGATCACCCGATAAAATGCGGCCATCGAAGGGTGCGGTAATTTTTGCCAGCTCAAGCTGTCGTCGTACGAGTTCGAGGCGCGCTGTGTTCTGATCGATTTGGGCTTCCTTGATGCTCTGCCCAACACTATCAAACGCGGCCTGCGCTTCCCGATATTCGGACTCAAGCTGCTTGGCCGCATTGAACAAAGTCAGCTCCTCCAGCAGGAGATCGCGGTCATCCAGCGTGAACAACAGCTCACCCTTGCGCACCAAATCGCCGGGCGTGACATAGACTTCGCTGATGTAGCTGGTGAAGGGCGCTGAAATTTGGCGCGTTTCCACCGTGCGCAATGTCGCCGGCGCCCGCACGTAGTCGGTCGCCTTCCAGAAAAAAGACAGCGCCAGCAAAGCAATAACGGCCAGCCCGATCACTTTCCGCCACATGAACTGCGCACCGACAACGAATTCGAAGACCTTTGCTAGTGCGGATAGATTTTTGGCAAAGATTGAACGGCCCAGCTCAATTTTGTCGTGCAGGATGTAGGCGTGAAGCGCACAGAGCGATTCAATCTCCGCAACTTCGTTTTCGGTGAACGGATTTGCTGCTGTCCGCTCCAGCAAAACGGCACCGAAGAACGTGTTTTGATAGATGAGCGGGATCGTTAAGACGTTGGATGCGCCAAATTTCTTAATGAACTGCTCATGCTTGTATACGATCTTCTGGTCTGAGAATTGGCGATCAGGGAAGCTGACTAATCCTTTCTGATCGATGGCCTCATCCATCATGTTAGCGAATTGATCGACCAGCACCATCTGATCGCTGAACTGCGCGGAATGAGAGATTGCGCGGACCAACGTGCGCTGACGGGCGCGAATACCCAGTGATACGCGCTCACAATCATATCGCCGCGCCATTTCCGTGACAAAGGCATTGCTCGCCTCTCGGAACGTGCGCTGCTCTGATACGTCCGCGATGATTTCCAGAGAGTGGATTGAGATCTGGTGGCGGAGTTTCTCGGTGCCAATTTCTTCCAGAAAGAACGGCTTGTGCATCCACGGTTCAGCCCACTGCAGCTCTCGCATGATCTGACCCAAACGGTCAGGCGTGCAGTCACTGAGCTCAACCACCAGAATGCACTTGGCTTCATTCATTGCAGAAATCGGCATGGCGATCAGAGCGCCCGGCGTTGAACGGGGGCTGCTGATGTCCCGGTCCACGATCCCTTTACCCTGCTCCAGCGCCAATCGGGCGGTTTGCAGCGTTTTGGCGTGCATGACGCGGTCCTGAGGCACAGTTGCCATAGGATGCAGTTTCGCGTTTTTGGCGTCCGCTCTGTTAACGGTGATCAGAACGGCACAAAGCGCTTCGTCAATGCGAGACGAGAGCAAAGACAGCCAAGCCTGTGCGTAGTCCTGCTCCAAAGCCTCGGAAGATGCCAGCTGTCGCCAAAATTGGCTTTCGGATTGCGTACTCATTCCTTAGTCCATTTCCTGAACTGCTGGTCTTCATCAGCCCGCATCAACATCCAAGGGTCCATGCCGGGCCTCATATTCTCGCAGCACGCCGCTCAAAATCGTATGCATGCGCTTTGCCGCGTGGGGTGTGACGATGACCCGATTGATCAAATCCACGACGACGTCTTCGCCGCTTTCCCAACTGCGATTGATGCCAAAGAATAATTCGATCTGTTCCCGCGTTCCCTGAATATTCACGACGTTGGCAAACGTTGTCTGCATGCCATCTTTTTCCCAGATGATCTGACTACGTTCGGAACTTCCTGAAGCAGGAATCGTGTTGTTCTGGTTCATATCAATCCTATTTCAAATAATCAGTCCGCCGCAGACGTTACAAAACGGCAGGTCAAATAAAGCTCAAAGCAAGGTAGCATCTTTACAATAATTCGATGCACCTTGCTTAATTATATCTACCTTTTACAGCTTTTCCAAATGATCTGGATCGGTGAGCCACAGGCCGCCGTCTTTATCGACAAACGCAAACGGCGAATCTTCTGGCGCAGCACTATTTCCGATTTCGGCACTGACGTCCGGAACATAATCTGCTGGCGAAGAGACTGTATCGACCTGCTCAAACTCGCCGGTCTCAGGATCGTAAGCGTAATGCCTTTGCATTGGAACCCGAGGCTGCTGATCTTTCCGCACGCTGATCACAATGTCATTGGATGGAATAGAAGTCAGCCGGTCCTCTCCACTTCTGAGGCGACCAATCGCCAAATACATGCTGTTGGTGACATCAATCGGATCGTCGGTCCGGTTAAAGCTGGATGCAAAGTTGCTAAAGTAGTTGTTGCTCGCACCCGGCGGCGCAAACAGCGGCTTTAGTGGCGATTGGCGGTCTGAGCTAATGCCCGACAGACGCTGGGTCAGGTCGGTATCGTGTGTGCTGCTTATGCTGAGGTCGGTCCTGGGCACGTTTGACACATGATCGTTCAGCCAAGCCTCTAGTTTGCTATCGCGCGTGCCACTGTCCAAGTGACCGTCCACCAGATGGTCGCTCGGCCCCGGCGCAGGTTGTCGGCCACGCCTCGGCTTTCTAGACCCAGACGCGATCACACCATCATCACCGTCGTTTCCAACCAGCGTTGTATCGGCATTGGTCGATCGACCCAGATAGAATACGTCATCGCCCAGACCACCGAAGACCAAGTCCGCAGCCGGGGTTGCACGACCGCGCACACTGTCCGTCAGGTAGATCTGGTCATCGCCATCACCAGCATCAATCAGATCCGACGTGATTGAGCCATAAATCACATCCGCACCGGACCCGCCCAGTATGACTTTCGTACCCCAATCGGTACCGGGCACCCGGGAGGCAGGACGGTTAACGATGTCGTCACCGCTACCCGCATCGACAAGGTCATATCCATGTTTGGTGGTGATGTTATCGTCACCGCCAAGACCCAAGATCAGGTTGTCACGGACGTTGCCTGAAATCCAATCGCCGTATTCCGAGCCTATCACGTCCTCAACCGACAGTGTGCTGTACAACGTCACGAAGGAATCGCGGTTTGAATCAGTGGGATTAACATTCACCCTCTGTTTACTCGCAGTTTGCAGGGACATGCTGACCGGCCCGGAGAAATGACGGAAGTCGAGTAAATCACCTTCATCATTTGCCAAACCTGATTGGCCGTTGCCATCAGCTTCGATCACTGAATCCGCGCCCAGTCCATATCCAGCGAAGATGTAGTGGTCACCACCACCCTGACCATACATGACATCATTATCAGCGCCGCCGATGATGGTATCTCCAGCGCCTGCAGTCGGTGCCGTCAGTTCAACCCCAGATACAGTCCAAGGATCAAAGCTAGAGGTCCGACGCGATCGTTTCTCAGGCTGCTTCACTTCATGGCCGTCGGCCCAACCATCGGTATGGTGTGACGTGAAGACAAGACGACCATTATCGCCAAGGATCATGTCCGCGCCGGCCTCACCGCTGATCCAGTCAGCGCCATCGCCGCCAATGGCAAAGTCACCATTATCGCCAAGCCAGATTGTGTCCGCGCCATCGGTTGTGGAGGCATCAAGCGTATTTTGGCTCGCCATTGCATAGGCAACGCCTGCCATCATCCACGCCTTGCCCTCGTCCCCGAGAACCGCATCGCTGTCCCGATCGCCGCCATAAGCAACATCGCCCCGATTGACACCCGAGACGATCTGAACGCCTTCGAGGATGGCCAACTGGGCACTGCGTCCCCGGCCCAACGATCCGAGTTCAAACCACAGGACGTCACCGGTCAGGTTGCGGATGACGTAAACGCCAGCTTCTTCGTTGGCCACATCCATATCCAGCCTCTCAGCCGCGCGCTCGGCCAGCGTCGCATCCTTAACCTTGATCAGGCTCGCGTCTTCACTGGTGTAGAAGTAGAGGTCGTAGGCTTCATCACCGTGTACTTCGCTGATATTCGACACCTCAATGCGCGCCATTTGACGGGAATTGACCGTGTATAGACCGCCGTTGACGAGGCGCTCATTCTCAGAATCCGGGGCAGAAGCCCCCTGCTGCGTGAAGCCGAAGCTGCCCGTCATATCAACACGCAAGCCGTCGCTGGTTTCCATAAAGGCATGCTGATTTCCAGCCCGTGCCTCGCGGGAGAGCAGGTCCAGATTGTTCCACGCATCATCTTCAACAATGCCAGCAGAGGCTGCTGCCGAGATCTGAGTCTTGGAATCGCCGTCGCTGAAATTGATGCTGGTCTTCACCACGTCCCGTTCGGTTATCGCTTCGACAAGGTTGTCGAAAGGACCGCGCGCGCCGGTGTCGATCAGATCAGAGCCAAGGCCACCGATGACCACGTCCTCACCGTTTCCTGTCAGGATGGTGTCGTCGTAGGTGAGCCCGGCTTCTGCTGTCGTGGTTGAGGCGAAAGTGACGATGTTCTGGTGAACGTCATCAAAGAAGACAAACGGCGCCTGAACAGGATCGGAACCCACTGGATCAGGGGTCGGATCAGGCGGCGGCAGGAGTTCTAGACCGACGATTTGCAGGCCTGCGAGGGCGGCTTTCGCCTTGCCGTTGGGAATCGAAATCGTGATTTCCAGCGCGTCGTCTTGCAGGTCCGTTGCTACGACGTAGTTACCAGCGCCTGGCCGGTTTGGAGTCGTGGAGTCTGATTGGACATACCGACCCTTTTTGAAGACCGACCGGTCATCGCGCAAGAAGTAGGTGTTGGCAGAACCGACATCCACTTTCGTCGTAACAACCCGCGTCCGACGGTCCATCTGTTTCGCATTCAAGTCCGTGTAGACGTAAGCGTCGTAGCTCTCGTAGTGATTGCCAAGCCCAGTGACGCGAACGGTAATGCTCTGGTTATGACCGTTCGCCTGCAGGTTGCTCGACCACAGGGACCGGTCACCATCCAAACCGTAGCGTGACGACAGGCGCATTAAGGTGTTCGAGCCCTCACCGTTGTTGACACGCCACTCGATGGAAAGATTCTCCAGAGCCACGCCAGCATCGGTCTCAATGCCGCTCGCAATTGTCCCAGAAGAGCTTTGCAGCGCGTTCCAGTTTGCCGCGCGTGGGGCCGGCAGTCCTTGCGTAGACGCACTTTGCAGCACACCGGCCTGATCGTTGGCATCCATCGGGTTTTGGCCAAAGTTGAAGCTGAGGATCGAGGTGCCCTCCATGTCTTCAACGACCGGACCGGAATCCGTTCCACCCGTGTCTTGGTTGTCGTTATCGTTGAATACCGGCATGTCGGCGGCAAAGGTCATGTAGCCCAAATCACCAATCACGAAGTCTGAGTCGGTCATTGATGCATCGCGGTCGCCCTGCACTTCAATCACGTCATCGCCAACGCCACCGAAGACGACGTCACGGTCTGAGTAAGCCCGAATGTAGTCGTCACCGCCATGGGTTGGTGCGAGGGTTTCAGCGTGATCAACCGGCTTCATCCGTCCCACGATCTGGATGCCCGAGATGATTGCGGCTCCGCCCCGCGTCTCAGTCGATAGGGTGATCATCTGCGAATCGCCGCTAAGGGCTTTTCCAACAACGTAGTTACCGACGTCACCTGCACCGGTCGTTGTGCTCGACGGTACGTAGTTCCCGGTAAACTGCCCCCTCGTGTCCTTCAAGGTGTAGGTCTGTCCGCCGCTGAATTCGATCTTCTGTGTCGTCGTGCGGCTGGAACCGTCCGAATAGACGTAGATGTCGTATTCATCGAAGTGCGCATCCATGCCGTCGATGACGAGCACGGCTTTGGTTTTGCTGGCGGAAAGGCTGGAGGCAAAGAGACCCTGATCGTCCTCTCCGGCAGGCGTGCCGAAACGGTTGGCCAACGTCCGCATTGCACGGCCGCTTTCAGTCTTCCATTCAACCTTGATGCCCTGCAACCAGTTTCCTGCATCATCGAAGACCTTGGTGTCGGTTGTACGGCCCAGCTTGCCCACAGGGCCGAGTGCCTCAATCCATTGATCCGAACGCGGCGCAATCATGCCGGTATCAGAAGCAGACGTATCAGCCCCTGCTTGCCCGGATACAGGCTTCTGCTGACTGCCAAAGTTCACACTGATGATTGAGAATTCTTCGCCGGATGAATCGTACGGGTCCACGCCTTTGAAGGCATCCGACTGGTTGAATGTCATACGACCACTATCGCCAAAGATCACGTTCTCACCCGAGCCGGCATCAATCGTGTCCCCATCGGCACCGCCGATCACAATATCACGCTGCAGGCCGGTGATGATCTCATCCGCACCGCCAAACTCGGTATCTTCCGACGTCACCAGTTCCAGTGGGTTGCTGCCCTGTCCGCTCCAAACCAAGCGGCCATAGTCGCCCAGAACGATGTTCTGCTGGTCGGGTGTCAGGGCTGATTCGCCTTCATTGGTGATGATGGTGTCGCCTGATCCGCCGCCCAAAATGATGTCCATGCCAAGACCAGTGGTGATCCGATCGATGCCATCAGGGTTCACGCCGTCCACCAGTCCGTAGCTGGTTGCAATTTCACCGACGCGGATGTCGTCCCGGCCTGCCCACAATTCTCCGGCGTTGGTTGCCGTGATGACACCAGCGTCACCTAAGATGATGTTGTTACCGTTGCCCGCGTCAATCACGTCAGCACCCGGCCCGCCGATGAAGATATCATCACCGTACAGCGCAACGATGCTGTCAGAGCCACCAACATCACCCGACACCGACGCCAGCTGCGCAATGTCTTGAGGCGTGCCATTGAGAATGTTGATCTGGATATCGCCAGCGTCACCAAACACGATGTTGTTGTCAGCGCCGCCATCAACCGTGTCGTCTCCCGCACCGCCGATGATGTAATCGATGTCACGGCCACCCAGAATGTCGTCGTTTCCACCCAAGCCGGTTTCGGTTGAAATAATGCGCTCCACAAAGCCCGTATTCGCAATCCGGATGGTGCCCGCGACCTGATCAATCCGCCCTAAATCACCGAAAATGATGTCCACGCCATCATTGCCCTCGATGGTGTCATTGCCGGGGTTCAGCGTATCGACCGCCTCGCTCTTAGGATCTTCGTCAACCTCAACGGCAACAGTCAACGTGCGGGTCAGGAGATCGACGTTGAAGCCGCCATCGCCGTAGATATGGTCGTCACCGCTGTTACCGTGGATGTCGTCATCGCCACTGCCGCCTGCGATGTGATCTGCGCCTTGGCTGCCGCGAATGGTATCATCCCCCACGCCCCCAAACAGCACCAGTCCACCCGTCGCGCCGCCGCTGTAGGCGCTCGCGTCGATTGTGTCGTTGTGATTGTCCGGGTTGGCCAGCCCATCAAACACCAGCGCACCACCATTCGGAGCACCACCAAGGTAGTTATAGCGGCTGCCATCGGCGGACGTATCACCATAAACCACGAGATAGGTCTCTGGCGGATTGGACAGATCACCATCTTTAATGGTGATGGTGTCACCGCCGCCGCCGCCATGTATCGCGGTAATCGGAACATCTTGGGTGTTGTCAGAGAAAGCATTGTTGCCGGTTACCGTGAAATTATCGTCACCTTTGCCAAGCATGACCTCGATAATCTCGATCGTGCGCATGGCGATGCCTTCGTAGTAAGCAACCATGATCGGCGCATCGTCCGTCCCTTCATTGAAGGTAATCTGACCGGTGCTCATTCCCAAACCGTTAATCAGAACAGCATCCGTGCCGACGTTAGCCAGACCCTTGTTGGGGACGTCAGAGACGAGCTTCATCTCGCCCGTATCGTTGGCCTGTGATCCGTCGTTATGCACATAGACGCGGTCGTTCTCGAACGCTTCGTTGTTGGAAACGTCAACGTCTATTGGTCCGGTATCCTGCTCGGAGGGCAGCATCACAGCCGACACAAGCGTCCGCGGCGCGGTCACGCCACCATCGATGATCAACGATCCCTGAATCTTTGACGTTGTGTGGGGTTCAGCCGCAAATTTCTTGGTGACGTAACTTGTTGCCGTTGGCTCGAAATCCGGATCAGGCTCAAGTGAAACGGTCACCTCCTGATACCAGTTTTGGGCGTTAAAGGTGACAACCCCGGCTTTAACGAGGAAATCAGCTGACGTGGCTTCGTCGGTTACGTTTGAACCCGTCGCCAACACGATGGTCTTTTCATCATCGGAGATATCGCTGATGAACATCGTCTTGTTATTGCTGCTTGTGCCACTGACACGCAGCGTCTGACCGGCAAGGAAGCCATCGTCGATCCAACTGCCCGCGGCCCGAACAATCAAATCATTGTCGTCTTGGACGGACTGGAAATCAGCACTCAGCGTCGTGCTTGCAATGTCTTCGATGGTGACACCCGCCCCGGCGACCGGAAGGGTTTGACCATCGCCATAGACGTGAACTTTGACCTCAGCGGTAGGCTGCTTTCTCAAGCGGATTTTGTATTCATCGTTCTGGCTCGCCGAGGTGTCCGTGCCACCATCAACGATCAGCGTGCGCCCGCCTGTTTCCGTGATGTAAGCGCCAGCCGTGTCACCGTCCTCAACACGTACCAAGATCTCCGCAACCGGGGCACCATTGAAGTTCAAATCGCTTGACGTTGCCGTATGGGAGACCGTCACGCGCTCAAGATTTTCCTCAAACGCATCAACAGGACTCGAAACCGTGATCGTTTGCACCTGATCCCAGTTTGTTGAGTCGAAGGTCACGGTATTGGCGGAAAGAACCACGTCCGTGGAGTTGCTGTCATCGGTCAGATCGACAGTTACATCGTGCGTCGGCTTGCGCGTCAGACGAACATCCCACGTATCCGATATGCCCTCAGACACACTGCCTTCGAGGATCCGTGTATCCGTTCCGGACTCCCAGATCACGATGTCGGCCTGATCATCGTCAAAGACTGTTACGTGCAGGTCTTCGACGAGCGCGGCATCGAAGTTGTCATCATCGGACATGACAGAGTGGTTGATGACAACCTCACGCACGCCTTCTTCGGCGGCATCATCCTGCGCACGGACTTCGACGGTCTGCGCTTGGTCCCAGTTGGTGGAATCAAAGGTCAGAACAGTCGCGTCGGTAAATTCTGCACCGCTCCCGCTCTCGCGCACCAGAATAGAGGATGCTTTCTGCCCCTCGATGGTGATTGCCGTCAGGTCTGCCTCAGTTGTGGCCAGTCTCGCATCTGCGACAAACGTTATTTGCGTTTCAGTGACAGTGGCGACTTCGTAAACGCCGTTATTATCGCCTGCATCTCCGATGACGACAGACTGGAATTCGTCGAAGCCATCATCAAGCCAGCTGCCATTCGCTCGTGTGATGACGTTGCCGTCGGCCATGAAACTAACGGCTGTTCCCTGCTGCATGAGGGGGCGGTCTGCTTCTTCCTGATCAGAGGTCGAAGAACGGGCGGCGGAAACGGTGACATAGACCATTTTACCCACCACAGGACTGACCGCCAGCGCCACGGAATAGATATCTGTGGTTCCACCATTGCTCTCAAAGACCCGCGTGACCCCTTCAGTCGCATCACCGCTCACCTCCTGACTGATCAGGACTTTGCCGAGCTTTGCATCAGCGACCGTGACCCCGACCCCGGGGATGAAGGCATTGTTGTATGCGTTACCGGTAACAGATTGCGCCTGGTGGTTAATCAGACCGGACCGGCCCCCGACATCAGCAGCAAAGATGGTTTCTGTAACGTCCCCGGTGACGTGGAACTGGTCTGAACCCAGACCACCGATGATGTGAGTAACGGCATCCTTCGGTGTGGAAAGAATGAAGAAGTTGTCATCCCCTTCTACGCCATCGACCTCAATGGATTCAGCTGCGCCGCCAATTTCAATGTTCAAGCCTGCGCCGTAGACGCCGTTTTCAGTGACCACGAAGCTATCATCAGCTTCCGTGCCCACCACGACAACAGTGTCAAACCCGGCTCCACCGTCAATTTTCACCGGCGCGTTGATGTTGTACTTGACGCTGTCGTCACCATCGCCGCCGCTGATTTCGATTTCATCTTCAGCCGTGTCATCGCCGCTGGCCACCAGGAAAGCGCGAACGACGAACGAGTCATTGCCCGCTTCGCCTTCTAGTTTGATCGATGCTTTGTTGGAGTAGATCGTAAACAGATCAGCCCCTTCGCCACCCATTGCGACAGACGAGAAGGATACACCACGGGACAAGTAACCGCGTGTCGTGAGAACCGCGTTAATTTCGTCGCCGGCAGCGATACCATTTGTTGCCGGGTTAGCGACCCGTGGATCAAGGCCAAAGATCTGGCCGAATTGGAATGTGTCATCACCCTTGCCGCCATCGAACGTCATGATGGCTGAGTTATCGTCGGAGACGAAATGGTCCTTACCGTCAAAGCCCAGCAGAGACACACGGCCATCCATGCTGCGGTCGTAGTTGATGCGCTCAACCGTTGAAATCCGATTGTCACCCGCTTCGGTCCAAACCTTGCGGATTTGGCTCTCTGTTCCATGAAGCAGCGCAACAAACTTTTCGCGGCTGAGGAAGAAATCATCCTTCGCTGTACCAAGGATATCCAGCGTGTCGGAACCATCGTTAGCCGCGCCAGTGTCCCAAACGTTGATGTTGTAGTTTTTGTCTACGCCATCAATCGAACCCCAAGTCTGAATAAAGACGTCGTCGGCACCCGACCCCCCGTCGATCAGCAGGCTATCGGTCTGTGCGTTTTGAGTTGCCAGCCGGACAATGGTGATCGTGTCATCATTGTTGCCACCGAGAATGCTGGTGGTGCCCGTCAGCTGAGCGACGTCCTCAATGATGATGGTGTCCTTGCCAGCCTCGCCCTCAATCCGGGTTTCGCTGTTATTTGCGATGACACTGGCATTGAGAATATCAAGGCTGTCGTCACCTGCACCGAGTTTGATCAAAACGTCAGTTTCGGCTTCTAAATCACCGGTGATCGTAACGAAATCGCGGGTGTCACCGGTATCAATTTCGATGCTTGTACCCGAAGACTTGATCGCGCCAGTAATCTCCAGATCATCTTCGCCAGAGCCGGTGTGCATCTTGAAGGAGGTTCCGGCCTCTAAGCGACCAACGATATCAATCTGGTCACTTTCGCTGCCCGTATTGATGTCAATCGCACCGGTGGTCGTGGTCATGGTGCCGTTTACCGTCACAACATCCGCGCCCGCACCACTGTCGAAATCAATGTCGACATTCGACGTAATGTCACCAATCAGCGTGAATTGGTCGTTATCGCTCGCGCCGTCTGTGGTCTCGCCAAGGTCGAGTTTGACCGTGCCTGCAACCGTTTCGATGCCACCTTGCGCGATACCGCCAACAAGCTCACCCAGCGTCACGATATCCGAGCCAGCGGCCGTATCCAAAGTAACGTTTGTCTGCGCCTTGATCAGGCCTTTGACCGTAAACTGGTCGCTGTCACTGCCGGTATTGATGGCAATCGCAGCCGCATCTGTTGTCATCGTGCCTGTGACGGTTATTTCATCGACACCTGCGCCACTGTCGATATCGATTATATCGGTCGTCGCCGTCATCGTGCCGTTTACCGTCACAACATCCGCGCCAGCCCCCGTATCGATATCGATCATGGCATAAGCGGTAATGTCACCGGTCAGCGTGAACTCGTTGTTATCGCTGGCACCGTCTGTGGTCTCGCCAAGGTCGAGTTTGACCGTGCCTGCAACCGTCTCGATGCCACCCTGCGCGATACCGCCAACAAGCACACCCAGCGTCACAATATCCGAGCCAGCGGCCGTATCCAAAGTGACGTTCGTCTGCGCCTTGATCAGCCCTTTGACCGTAAACTGATCGCTGTCGCTGCCGGTATTGATGTCAATCGCATCGGTGTTCGACGTTATCTCGCCATTGACGGTAAGCACGTCCGCACCGTCGCCACTGGTCAAGGTAACAGCGGTCTCGGCGACCATGTTGCCATGAAGCGTAAAGTTGTCTGCCTTCGAGCCTGTGTCGCTGGACCCAAGGTCGATGGTTATAGACCCCGTCGTGGTTTTCAGAATGTCCGCACTCGACCCGGAGTCTGCGACGCCGAAGACAACAGTGTCTGCGCCATTTCCCGTATCCAGCGTGAAGTTTTGACCGACAATCAATGGCGCAGACACATTGACGTTATCGTCATACTCACTCGCGGTCATGATCAGGTTTTGGCCCGCCTCGACATCGCCATCGATGGTGATGCTCTGGCCACTGTCCGTGACAGCATCCTGGTAGGCTGCGCGAATCTCGACATCTACAGCCGCCTTAATTGTCGCGCCGCTCTCGATGATGATGTCATCACCGGCCAGCAACTTGACGGTGCTTCCGGTGCTGTGGAGCGTTACGCCAGCAACAATCGTAATGTTATCCGGACCGCTCGCATCGTTGGGATCTTCGTTCGCTTCGATGATAATTTCGCCGGCTGCAACGATAGAGCTGGACTGGGTAATCGGACTTGAAGCGAAGGTGTAGATGCTACCACCTGCCTCCTGCGCGTTGGCTCCATCGAGCCCTTCAAGGTTCAGTGCGCCAGTGTTATCGACATGCGTATCGCCCGTGGTCGATTGCGACTGCAGCGTGCTAACGGCGCTCAAGATTTTATTGTCGGCCGCTCCAATATGATCCCTTGCAAACAGATAAACGCGACCGCCGCGAACGTTTGCGGCCCCCGCAATCACTGCAGCATTCACCAAGGATCCCTCTGTTGCCGTCAAGAACGCCGCCTCATTCGCGTCCAACACTTCGGCGGTGTTGAGGTACAGGTCTCCCAAGGTCTCGATAAGGTAAGTATCGCTTCGGCTTTGGACGGATACGACACCAGCCAGATTGCCTCGACGGCTATCAATGTCCAGTTGGTTCCCGGCTTCACCGATGTAACCACTGGCCCCGCTGGAGTCACCCCGCGCCTGCAGCGTGATGTTCTCATGCGCCAAAACGTCAATCTGCGGCTTCTTACTTGCTGCATCAACATCCTCGCCACTGCTTGGCACCGTTGGATCCACAAGATCCATGGCATCAAGGATGTTCTCAGCTGCCTCCAGCCGGACCGACCCGGCGGTTGAGAGAACGTTCCGCACGTTCATATCGCCCGACTGCTCAGCGATAAAGATGTCACCCTGTGCGGTTGCCGTGAGAAGTCCAGCGCCCGTTGTTGAGCCGTTGCCTCTGGCTTCAATATCAAGGGAATTCGGTGCTGAACCGCTAGATCCAGCCGCTCCAATCGCACCACCGGTTGACGTCAGCCAGATGTCCCCAGCTTCAATATTCACGAAAGAAGTATTGAGGGCGTCCACGATGTTACCCGGAGCCGTCAAACGCACGTCGCCGGATGCCGAGTAGATTGTGGAAACCTGAATATCGCCGGTTCTCTCGGTAATGTAGATGCCAAGCTGCCCACGAGCCGTCAGGTAACCGTCTGCGGTCTGATCGATAAAGATGACGTCATCGGCCATGCCAATGCCGCCCGTCAATCCGGATTCAAGCAGCAGATGCCGCGACTTGAAGTTCGTATCAGACGAACTCAAGGCGTTCGTAATGTCCCCTCTGGTTTTCAGGCGTACATCTTCGCCCCCTGACCATATCTGGCCAATGGGCAAGGCCTCTTTCGAGCCAACAAAGATCTGCTTGCCCGCGTCAATATCAAGCCTACCGCTCCCGCTCAGACCCTCAACGTTGATGTCTTCCCGCAGCTGGATCTGGATGGCAAAAATATCGACGTACTGATCGAGCTTGAGAGACAAATCAGAGCCATCTGTGCCAGAGATCGTCTCAGAAAAGACCATCGAGTTGGCGCTTACAGACGCGATGGTATAGGGGGTCTTTTGAACGCCGGATTCGTCATTGCCACGGTTCGACTTGTCTGAATCGCCGCTCACGATGACCTTCATGCCGACTTTGAAGAGGGTTGTCAGATCGGCGTTGTCCAGCGAGGCAGTGGTCGTAACAGTGCTGCCGATAAACGACGCAGTCACGTCCGTGGACACGCCACGCGGATCCGGCGCTACAGCCGAGATCGAAACGGCCTGACGGAACTCAGATGCGGTTAGGGACTTTTTACCTGCCCCGGCTGCCAAGACCAACTCAGACAGATCGGAAGAGATCGACTCAACGTAGTACAACAGCGGGTCGTTCTCAGTGACGTTTTCACTGGTTCTGCTTGCCGTTTGATTGGCCGCTGTGACCTCCAAGTCGTTTTCAAGCTGGATCCACTGATCCACCAAATCCGCCGACCAAACTCCACCGTCCAGGCGCTTGATCTTGTCATTCACAACGGCTGTATCGCTGGACTTTTGGATTTCTACCACTGCCTTGGTGAAGTCAGTGGTGAGGAAGAAGATGTCATCTCGCTCAGCGGCGGCCAAGAACAGCCGATCCTCATCATTCAGCGGTCCGTCTGACACTTTAATCACGTGCTGTCCGCTGGTTTTACCAACAGAATCGGATGCCTTCAGGGTGATCGACGTGGCTGAAATATTGGCGACTTCGTTGCTTGTGTTCGTTTCGGTGACAGGTTTCAGCAGTCCGCCGCCGATTGCGTTGATCAGCTCATCCTCAGTCCACACCTTTACCGACCCAGTGATTTCAGCGATTTCGTCTGCGGTGAGAGAGCCGGCGTACTGGGTGTCTTCAACGTCTGTTACAGACTGGTTCAGCGTCCCGGGTGCCGTCTCACCGCTTTGGGTGGCAGCATCGATATGGGCTTGAGTGACGGTGAAACTGTACGTCTTATATTTGGCATCGAGGTTCTTGTAGACCTCTGTCTCCGTATTGATCACTGTCTGGATAGACGCCGCTATGTAATCCGCACGCGGTCCTGCCTCGGCCTTCTCGGCATCCGTTTTGTTGTCATACAGCGCGCCGTAGAAGCTCTCAGCATCAGCCTGATCGACGGAGTTGTAGCGGATCTTTGCGCCAGCATCATAGGCCGCATCACCCGCACGGAAGGTCAAATACCAGTCCGCGGCAAGCTCCGAAATCAGGTCTTCGCGGGTCTTGGTTAGATCCGAAGCGTAATCGAGCGTACCAGCATTAAACTTAGTGGCCGAAGACGCCTGCACAGACGTCTTCATACTGCCCACAAAGGCATCGATCGCAGATTGGAAGATTTCCTCGCTGGTCTTTAGGGTGAGGTCGGTCGTGATGATGGCCGAGAAATCGCTGTATTGCGCAACATTGCCAGCCGTCAGGCCTTGGCTGACAGCAGCAAGGACCGACGTAATCTCAGCTTCCGCGACACCATCGGCGCGCAAATCGGTCTCGATAGAAGTCGAGTAGGCCGCATAGCGGTCCGTAGTCGAGGCGACGAGGGTTGTATCCGAATAACCAATGAGGATGACATCTTCAGAATCATCGACAACGTTACCCGTGCGCAAGGCGACTTCTAGCTCGGTCGCATCGCTGTTGAAGTTCTCATACCCTGTTACCAAGCCCGATTTGATATCACCCTCTAGGCCCAACAGGTACTGGCTCTTCGCCACCTCGAAAATGGTATTGTTGAATTCGGCAACGTAGGGGCTCAGCAGGCTGGTTTGCTCATCGCCAGTGGCGGCCAAGGCGGTATCCACCTCGTCCATCAAACTGGTCACTTCCGAAGCTTCATAGTGCGCCGTAAAGAACGTCCGCCACTGGTTCGCAGTCAGGCTAACGTCATAGGTTGAGTACCCGGAGAAGCCATCGTCCTGAGCCAGCGCAGCAGCAACGGCTGCATCGACGGCACTGGTGTCCGCGACACCATAGGTGGTTAATTCAGACGTTACCGCGGCTTTGAAAGAGTCGAGGTAAGTGTTGGAGGAGGCGTAACTGCCAAAGGCAGCCCTGTCACCGTCGAGAAGGGCCGTATTGGCCTTCTCAAGCTCGGTCGCAACCTGTGCTTCAAAGTTTACGTCTCCCGCATCAATCCCACTAACGTTGCCGTCGCGAATGTCTTGCTCACGCAGCTGGATTTGCGTGCGACGTGTATCCCAATACCCGTTGTATTCTCTCTGCTGCAGGGCCGTCGTGGATGTAATCAGGTCGTCAATTTTCTTCTGGGCAGCCCCCAGATGATAACCAGCCCGAAGGCCTGTCTCGACCTTTGCCACAGCTTCGGCAATTGCCGCGGCGTTGGGCGCGGTGAAGCCTGCGACGTTATCCGCTTGCAGGCTCGTTTGATACGCGCCGGTAAAGGCAGCAATATAGTTGGTGAACTGATCTGCGCTTATGTAAGCGTTTTCGTCCGAATAGGTGCTCACATTGCCGCTTTGAAGCGCGGTCGTCACGCGGGTGACTTCAGCATCCACAGCATCGGAAAAGCCTGCATCGGTGCTCGTCAGACCGGCTACGGTCGCGCTGTTCAGGTCTGTACGGAAGGCTTGAGCAAACTGATCGATATAGCCACTGGACAGGTCGGTTCCCGACTTGCTCTCAATATTGGCGTAGGCTGTGCTGTTGGTCAGGCCCAGATCACCCCAAACGCCATTCTGCAATTCTGCGATGGCCCGCTCATCCCGCTCGACTTTGGTATGCGCATCGAGAATCCGACCGCTTGTGACGTCGATGGAAACCGACTTCTCGGACTCGATCCGGTAGATCTTGAGATCACCAGCCTTCTCGTTCAGATAAACATCGCCCGTCGCCTCAACGGTTACCGTGTGCTTGGCAAGGTCACCGGAATCGATAACCAGACGGTCGCTGGTGCTCGTGCCGATATCACCGCCGCTTGTTTTCAGAACAATTTTGCCGCCCGTGATAAGGGAACTGGTATTCTCAGCTTCGATAGTGCCCGCTGCGCGCAGATCCACGTCGCGCTGACCGCCGGCGAGAACCTCGTTAACAACCAGGCCAGAAGTGAGGTTTTTCAGATAGACCCCGCCTGCCAAGGATTTTGCGTCAAGGTAGGACACGACATCAGGATCGTTTGATGTTGCGAGCTGAACGTTGGCGAAGCGAACGCTATCGTCGACGGTCTCATCAGCATCCTCATCGACGGCGATGCTCTGGCCAATCCCTTTGTCTGCATCAAGCTTGATGATCCTGCCGCCAATCTGCCCACCAGCTGTAGTGATGGAACCCTCGGTTTGGATATCGGTCGTGCCAAAATCGTTATCAATGCGACCTTGAACCAGAATGTTTGAGTTGGCTCCTTTGACAACCACTTGGCCCGCGTCGTGGCCAAGGAACTCGATATCAATCGGCCGATCTGCTCTGATCGTATGCGTGTGGTTATCCCGCTTCCCCTCGACAACGTCATAACCAATGGTCGTGTACGTTGTGCCATACCACGTGGACCGGGTGCTGTATTTAGATCGCTTCGACGTCGGCTCTAACGTGTTCTCTGTGTCTTTCGTGTAGATGTAATTATCAGCGACGGAACCAGTCGCTTCGAAGAAGTAATCAGACCCTTTGATCAAGCGCCCCGGTTGGATTGTCCGGCTCACTTGCGGCAATTGTTCAACGTCTCCTACGAAAGCGTCGATACCGAGCCATGAACCCGTTGTTTTCTCGTAGTAGGTTTTGATTGTTGAATCCTGCGCAATTGTCCAACCGTACCGCATGCCCGCTCGCAGATCGTAACTGTCCGTCGCAAGTCTGGTGGTTTGACCCGCGATTGCATCGGCAATGAATTGAACGCGCGTTTTCAGGGCCTGCTGTGCCGCTGACTGAGCATCGTACTGGGCGCCGTAGTAGAGCGCTTCGAGACTCTTCGCATCTGCGCCGGCAACCGACTTTTCAATCAGCTCGTCGTCGTTGACCTGATACAGCACGACGTAGGGATCCGTGTTGGCCGTATTGACGTTGGTGTAGGCATCGCCGTTGGCCTTCCGCGACTCATCTTTGATGATCAACTTACCCGGCGCCAAGGTGGAGGCATCCAGCTTTTGAATGACAATCGTTGGTGCCGTTTCGGCAGAGTACGTCATTTCGTTTTCGATGGTGATGTGCGGCCGGCCCGCATTCACCATGATCTTGCCGTTCAGCGTATTATAGATTTTACCCGAAATATCGACGTAACCACCGTCCGTGTTCAGCTCGGTGACAATGACGGCGCCTTTGCCTTCGTTTGCACTGCCATCGTAGTAGATTTGGAAATCACTGCTCGACGTGTTGAGTTTCTGTATCCCGGAGAAGTTTCTCAGTCGCAAACGGTCGATCTGATTTTGTGTCGTAGCATTGAGCTTTACGTTGAACGTATCCTCACCCGATTTGATCAAACCGTTGATATTGAGCGAGGCGACATCGATATAGACACGGCTTGCTTCGATGGACGGCGAAGTGCGGCTCACAGTCGTGTTCAGGTACGTTGAGATCCCCGCGCCACCATTGTTCGCATCCGCATTTTTGGTGCCGCCGTTGAGCAGTCCACCACCCGTCAGGTCGCCCGTTTTCCACTTCGAATATTCATCACCAGCGACATGCATGATCAGGTCGCTGCTCGGACCCCCGATGAACAGGCTACCCTGCGTCCGTTGGTACAGATTCTTCGCGTTTATCGTCACCCCATCGGCAACTTTAATATCGCCCTTTGAGCTGCTGTTCCCGTTAAGACCAACGGTGTCTAAGCGGGTCGGCTCGCTGCCTTCCTTGGAAATGACAAGAGAGAAGTATTCAAAATCATCAATTTTGCCTTCATCCAGAACGATAACTTTTGCTTTGATCGTTCCAGAAGCCCCAACCGCAACGCCGCTTGCAGCCGAGTACGCGCTCCAGCTTGCGCCACCGTCGTGAGAAATTTCGATCTCCGAGGATACGTCTATGTCATTGGTGAGAACACCGCCAGAGTCGTAGCTTGGGATGCCAACATTGGCGGACTTACCGCTTGGATCTATGTCCAGTTTGAGAACCTGGTTGACCTCACCAGTAATGTCGAAGATGGCGTCACCGCCTTCGGCGACAACGATATCGCGGACCGAAAGTGTGTCGTCGCCCTTTAGGGTCAAAATAGCATCTTCAGCGCGAATGGCGCCAAAGGTCGCATCTCTTATGGTCGCAATGGCGGTTATGCCTGCGGAGTCAACCGAAACGCTGCTGTTATTGTCGATGACCACGTTGCCCTGAAGGTTCAGAACATCGCCGGAAATGATGATATTTGGCCACGTGGTGACCGTTTCCGACACGCCGGGAATATCTTCCAGTGCCGGGCTACCATCCGAGTTATTCTGGATGGTGCGAACTTCATTGCCGTCGGCGTCGGTGGAAACGTCATAGACGAGCCGCTGCTGCTGCAGCACTTGTCCAACGGCATCATAACCCACCTCGATCAGGATCTTAGGCAGCGTTGACCGTTGACCATAGGTTTCATCAGACAGTTTCAGATCAAGGGTCTGACCAGCGATGCTGATCGGTGACACGGAAACATTAACACCGCTGACACTGCCGTCCTCGATCTTCGTCAGGCGAGCATTGTCGTTCTGGATGGCTTTGTCGTTCAGCAACCCGATTTTTCGATTTGCCTCAGCGTTTACAAGCTGTTCGCTGACGTCCAGATCATTGAAAATAACGCCGCCTGTGATGTCAGGTATCACAGCGCCTTCAATTTCCAAGTAAGCGTCTGTTTTACTGATGATCTCCAAAGTAACATCTTTGGGGCTCTTAAATGTCCCATCACCCAACAGGTGATCACTAAATACAGTGACAAAACCAGCAGCAGCAGTAATCGGTTTTACCTTCAGGATAGGAACCTGAGCCGGACGAGGCGTGATTACGACATTGCCATTTTCATAGATTTTGTTGCCGTTGCTGTCTTTCTGCTCAATCGCTTCGCCCTTAGCCAGCATCTCTTCACCGAGGCGCTTGATCTCAGTGTTGTAGAACGCCAACAGGTCGTCGTTACCAGCGGTTTCGTAGCGCGCCCTGTTTTGGACCGCAGCCTCGTACTGGCTGAATAGATTGGAGGTAACAACTTCAAAAACCAGATCCAGATCAAAATCCGTTTCTGGCTGCTCAGCCCTAACATCGGTCGGAATATCGGCGAAATCAGTCGTGGCTTTCACGAATTGAGGGATGCCACCAACATCGGTTTTGGTGAAGGTGATCTCGCCCTTGATATCCCCGTCGCTGTCCAGCGCCTGAGCAATATACTTATTGAACGTCGACTTCCCAGTCTCTTTGACTCCCTCGATGACAATCCGCTTTTGCCGCGCGATCCCTGTTTCGATTATTCCGTTGTTGATGACCTGACCGACGCCCAAGGCAATACCACTGCCCGGCCCGAATTCTACGCTGCCTGAGTCTGCGATGGCATCGATCGCATCCCCGATCGCGGACATCCAGTTCGTCCCCTTCGCCTTGGCATCAAGGTTTCCAAACGCGATGTCGTTGGCGAAGAGCGAAATATTGTTTGCGCCCTGCAGATGACCTTGGTCGTGGATGACGACGTTATTGGTCATGATCCAGCGGATCTGGGTCTCCAGATCGCTGATCGGAATGAGTGACCCGGCGACATTATCCACTCGGGCTTTAAAGGTGCTGGAGCCGAGGTCTTGATACCGATCCGTGCCAGCGGTCAGATAAATGTCCTTGAGCGCGCGAACCGTTCCGTAGACGTTAATTTCACTCGTTGGTCTGAGGTTAATAACCGCGTCACCCAGCGCCACACTGCCTAAGCCGTTCGTTTCAGAATAGGACTGGAGATAAACGTCACCGGCGGCGTTCGTCTCCATGATGATCTCGCCCTTGGAACGAACTTGGGCATCCAGACCGACGTTGATTTTGGCGACCAATACGGTCGAGCTGAGCGTTGTAAATGCACCCGCACCTGACAGTGCGCCGCCAGTGAACAGCGCCACTTCGTCACGGAAGGTGATGGAATTCAGCGCCTTGATGACCACGGAACCGGGCTCAGTCAGCGCTGCACTCTTGGACTCAAAGACCGTCTCAATCAGGCTGTTCGCACCAATATCAACCAGCGTATTGAGCGTCAGAACCGTATCGCTGCTCGCGCTGGCACCAGCAACAAGGCCGCCCGCATTACCATCGATATTGAGGTCTGCTGGCGCCTGCTTGTCCACTTGATTGGACGCTAGAATGCTGATGTGGTCCGCTTTGACCATTGCTCCGACATTCGTACCCGTGCCGATTTTTGCGGTTACAGTTGAGTTAACGTTAATGTCAGAGTCCGCGCCCGAACCGCCAATCAAACCGTAACTTTCAGTGATGACGTAGGCATCGGGACGGGCTGTGTGTTGCGCGTTGATACTGAAGGTACCCGTGACCTCATTCGCACCGGTCTTTAGCGTCTCTGTAATTTGCGCAGCAATGTACTGGTCTTTGGTCTGCCCCAACTCAAGATACTGCCGTGCAATAAATCCTACGCGCTCTTCCGCTGTTTTGGCGGCAGCGAGTTTGGTGTCGATGTCACTTTGCGACAGCGCATTGAACTCGGCGTCCGTGTAACTCAGTTTGATCAAATCTATGATCTGATCATCTGTCCGTTGATCAAATTCATCGCCGTAGCCCGCGCTCAATGCGTCATAGGCCGCCGCGTAGAGATCTTCATAATACTGCTGTTCGTGAATATTGATGTCAGCGCCATCGCTGATTTGCGCCTTTACGTTGGCGTCCATATCGACCAAAGGCCGCGCACCGGACGCCGCAACCAGCCCGCCTGAACCGGCTTCTGTGGTCGCGTTGGAATAGGAATTACCACCCGCATCAACCGACATTTGCCCAGCATAGACCGTCACATCACCGATTAACGCGTTTGAGGTCGTGTTGGAGTTGGCCGTCGCTCGTGCTTCGCCAGCACCGATCAAGCCACCTGCGGCGGCATTCGATTCAGCACGCTGATCAACATTGCTGCTCGACGAAATGGAAATCTGACCGGAATACCGATCCGCCGTCCCGATCTTGGTGCCATTGACCAGTTGAGACACGACGGACTCCGTATTACCGACGGTCGCGCTGGTCGAGGTAACGCCAAGCAGCAAACCACCTGCCGAAGAATTGCCAATGGCTTCAACGGCATGCCGACCCGCGTGCAAAGCGCCCGTTTCACTCAGGATATCGAGCTTACGAACGTGGAATTGGTTGTTTGCACCGCCCGCAGACGCGGCAATCGTTGAACCAACGTTGATGGTCGTCGAGTTCGAGCCCATGGACAGGCCGGTTGAAATCGACATCCCCTCGGCCACGCCCTTGAGCGCCAATTGAGCCTTGGCCAAAATCTCCACATCCTGCGCCGTTACCGTCTGATAACCCTTCACATAAGCAGAAACATCGGGGTTCACGGTCATGATGTTGGATCCACCAGAATCAGCCAAAGCGGCCAGTCCCAGTGAAACGGAAATCGCACCCGTTTCCGTATAGAAATCCGGCTTCGAAATCGCATTGACCTTCAGGTTTCCCGTCAGCGACATCGTGTCGTTCAAGCCGGTTCCCTGCAGGTAGGCAGAGACGGTATTGGTCAGTATAGTTTCCGTCTCCGCGCCAGAGCCAGCGATACTGAAACCAATACTGATCGAGGCTGCCAGAGATGCCGCCAGCGATGCTGAGTAAACCTTGCTGCTGTCATCCGCGAGAACCGAAACATCATTGGCGGTAACCGAGGAATCCTCAATATAGGCGGAAATCGTGTTTCCGATCTGGTTGTCCGCCTCGGAAACCGCGATTGAAACCGCACCGCCAAATGCCCCGAAGGACGCCGCAATCGCCGCCGCACCAACAAAGCTGTCAATTTCGCTGTTATCGTAAGCCTCAACGTTGACGTTGCCGCTTGTGGCTACGGTCGAACCTTTGATGAAGGATTGCGCAGAGTAGCTGAGGACGTTTAAGGCATCCGAACCAGCCACCGAAACGGCCCCCGCGACGAACCCTGCGGCAATCGCAGCAGCAACGGAAATAACCTCCGCTTTGATCTTTGCCTTCTGGATCCGTGCAATGACTGAGACGTCGTTCGACGTGTGGATGTCACTGCCTTCGATGGACGCAAACACCCCGCCCAGACCGCTGGAACCGATGGTGTTTTTGGCATCGGAAAGACCGACACCAACCGCGATACCCACTTTACCGACTGAAATCGCTGCAGCAGCCGATACGATCAAAGCTCGGATTTCAGCAGAGCTTGTCGACTCAACTTTCAGATTTGCAGCACCGTTTCCACTGCCCGTCGTCCCCGTGACGGAAGACGAGATGCGGGAGTCAACCACACGGGCCGTCGCGCTGGAAGAAATGATGTTTTCAGCGAAGGCTCCTGCCCCTGAGAGGCTCAACGCAAAGACACCCGCGGAAATCGCGAGTGCGGCAGCAGCGGACGTTGCGTTGATCACAGCCTGATTGTGGGCCAGGACATTGATGTCCTGCGTGGCGGTGACGCGAGAGTCTGCGCCCTTCATGTTCAGAATTTCAGCGTTGACGGCCGTCTCAATCGTATTCTCTGCAAGCGAGACACCGACTGAAATTGCGACACCGGTCATACCGAAGCCAGCAGCAACCGCTGCGGCACCGCCGACGGCCCTTATGCTTGAGTTATCTGTTGCCTTTACGGTGATTGCATCGGCGGAAATCACCTTGTTGGTCGCACTGCTTCCGTCAATGTATGCCGAGATTGTGCCAGCAATCTTGTTGATGGCATCGACACCAGACCCAGCAGCCCCGATGCCAAGCTTTCCAGCCCCCAGCGCAACGGCGCCTGCAAACACAACACTCTTGATCGACTGCAGGCCATTGGCTTCGACGTGCAAGTTACCGACGGTTTCGACGGTCGAGGAACGGATGAACGCCGAAACCACACCACTGCCGGCTTGTTTTGTGCCGTTAATATCGTAGCCGATGTAGTTTTTGGCGATAGAGACACCAACACCGACACCAACACCAGCAGCCCCAAGACCAACGGCCGCTGAGACAGCGAGAACGGCAGAGGAAATCACACTTGACGATCTGGCATCGATCGTCACGTTTCCGACCGTAGGGGTGCTTAGGGTCGAATTTTCAGCAAAGGCCTGAATCGTCCCCCGAATAGCATTGGTTGAAACCGCCCCTGCGCCCGCAACAGCGAGTGCGCCCTTGCCTGCTGCTATCGCGACGGAAGCTGCCATAGAAATGGCGTTAATGGTGGACTCAGAGAGCTGGAACAATCCAGCTTTTTCAATCAGTTCCCAGCTATTACCCGCTTCATCGACAATCAGCCAGCCTGTGCCCTTTGACTCACGATCATCGCCCCCATACGTCGCGCTTTCGAGGGTCGTGATCCTCAGATCACCCACGAACGTGGCGAAGGGGGACAGTTGGATTTTCAGGTCGGCCAGAATGTTTTTGACCACGAGCTGCTCTAGCGCCGTGTATTCGTCGCCCGATCCGCTGCCGTTTTCATCGACATAGTTTTCCTTAACGGCCAAGTCGAGCTGAGCGCTGCTGATATTAAGGCTTCTGGATACCGCCGGCCCCATAGCCGACGTCAGGGGTAATTCAGGATTTGACGCCGTGATAAAGATACCAGCGTCCGTGGCAGACAGCACGGACGTGGTTTCACCCGCCGTCAGGGTGGCGTTGTCCACGTAGGCTTTCACGTCATTCGCGATCTCGTTGGTCGCAATCGAGACACCGATGGAAATGGCCACCCCAATCTTGCCAAAGGCAGCAGCCACCGAAGCGGCCAGAACGACCGAGTTGATGGTGGCGATATCATCCGCGTTTACCGAGATTTTGTAAGCGCCGACGGTAGAGCCCGACGAAATGTGAGCCGACACGTCTGTCATTATGACGTTGTTCGCAGCCGCACCAGCGCCAGACAGGGCAACCCCAATTTTACCCAAGGCCAAAGCAACCGATCCGGCGAGCGTGTTTGCCCGAATGGATTGTGTGTTTGTCGCGTCGACGTTAACGAGATCGTTGGCCGTAACATCGGACTGGTCGATCTTAGCTTCGACGGAAGAACCGCTTGTACCCTGATTGACCAGTTTCCACAGCGCGGTGTCGGCGTAGTCCTGCTGACGGAGATCGATTTTGCCGAAGCTTTGGCTCTTTGCGCCCGGCTCTCCGAGGGTGTTGCTGCTTTCGTCAACAGCTGCGCCAATGTACTCGTAAATATGCCCTGCCCGGACACCCGACAGGATCTTCACCCGTGTCGCCCTCTGACTCGCGCCGTCATCAGGATTCAGGCCATCGACGAGCGTTTCCGACAGAATGTAGTCGTCAGCGTTGTTAATATCATCGAACTGTCTTGCCAAAGCGCTGTCAGCAATCTGCGACACGCCAATATAGTTGTTGGCCAGCGCAACCCCGATGGATGCACCAACACCCGTTGAGCCGGCACCAACGGCGACCGAACCCGCCACGATGGTTGATGTTATGCTGCCGCTTGCCTTGGCCTCGACCGACACGTTGCCTTGAGCACCAACGACTGATCTCGTGCTTGCCGTATCAACAGGGTCGGTTGACCGGCCAATGATCGCGGCCAAGGTCGAAGAATTGATGCGGTTGGTCGCCTGTGCACCAGCCCCACTCAAGGCGAATCCCTTCTGCCCGAAGGCGACCGAGACAGATGCTGCTGCTGCTATCGCTGAGATGTTCGAGGTATCTTCGGCTTTTACCGTTACGTCTGTTGCGTTGGCCGTTACCTCTGCGTTTTTGCTGATCGTGGCTGAGGTCGTCCCCGTTAAGACGTTCGACGCCAGCCCGACCCCGATGGCCAGCGAAACTGCTTTCGACCCTATCGCTGCGGACACTGCTGCTGCTGCTGTCAGTGACGAAACGCTGCTGTTGTTGACCGCCTTAACCTCAACCGACTGCCCGGACACGCCGTTGCTGTCGCTCAACTTGCCTTCAATCGAAGCGATGGTCTGGGTCGCAATGATATTGGTGTTTTCTGCGCCCGTTCCAGACAGAGCTACGCCGCGCTTACCGCCCGCGATGGCGACAGCAGCGGCAAAAGTCTCCGCACGGATGGCTTGTAAATTTGATGCCAGAACGCTGATTTTACCCGCTGAGGACGCGGCTTTGCTCGTCTCAATGGCTGCTTTGACACGGCTCCCGGTAAGGGTGCTGCCAATGGTGTTTTTCGCAATCGCGATCCCAACAGAAAGCGCGCCACCGTCTCGACCAACACCGATGGACAAGGAAGCCGATAAGATAGAAGCAGCAATCCCGGCCTGACTTGATGCTTCAACCGTTACATCTCCACTGGTCGTTACCGACGATTGAGCCTTTATCACCGCCTCAGTAGCTTGGTTGATGGTGTTCTCAGCGTAGGCACCAGCACCACTAAAGCTCCTGCTCTTATTGCCGCTCAGAGCAGCCGAAACCGATGCAGCAAAGGACGCTGACCGGATGGTGACCATTTGAACGTTCAGATCACCGTTCTCACCGGCTTTTATCTCGAATGATCGGCCATTATCGACAATGGCCATCCAGGTATCGACACCGGTTTGGACCAGACGGATCGCGTCGCTCGCTTCGAGCTGTCGGTAGCCTGAATCCGCGACATTCAAAGCGGCGTTGATCTCGCTTTTGAGCTTGTCAATGGTCGCTGAAGCACCGGCTTCAAGCGTGCTTCGACCCGCCAACCAACTGGCCAGGTCTGACACTTCGATGCTGGCTTCTGTCAGTTTGGTCGCGGTCAGATCGGCATCGTTGATTGCGAAGGTCTTGGCACCGCGGGTATAAGCGCCAACCGTCAGGGATGAAGCATCAATCGTCGCATCTTCGACCCACGCTTGGACGTCGTTGCTCACGTCGTTCAGTGCGATTGTAATGCCCAACGCGATGGTCGTAGCCCCTTTCGCACCCAAGCCAAGCGAAGCGGACGCGCCACCGGCTAGCGCACTGATCGTACTGTCATCAAAGGCGCGAACCGTGATGGCTGCGGCCTGTATCGAGCCCGATCCGAGGCTTTTGCCCTTAATGTAGGCCTTAACATCTGAAGCGATTTTGTTTCGTGTGAACGTGCCTGCGCCACCGGCATTTTGCGATGTTCGACCCGCAGCAACAGAGACTGCGCCCGCAAGAACGACCGATGAAATATTTGACGTATTCAGCGCATCAACAGCGATTGCTGGTCTGGCAATCGTATCAATTTTGGTTTCCGAATTGGAAATGATGGCCGACGTTTCCTGAGCGTCTACCTGAAGTCCCTGCTCTTCCCACAGAGTCTCGTCGGTAAAGTCTTCAATGGAAAGGTCGACTGTCTGGCTTTGGTTTTCCCCGATGTATTTATAGACACGCCCCGCCAAGGCACCGTCCGCAACCACGACAACTTGAGATTTTAGCAGGGATGTGACTTCCTGATCGCTTTCTATTGCGCCGGCAGGAACCGACGCTGGACCATCCCAACCGATGAAGTTGTCGGCAACCGAAATGCCGATCGCGATCGACTTTGACGACTGCGTCCCCAAGGACGCGGCAACAGCGCCAGCGACCACTTTGGCCGAAATAGCCGTCTCGGTTATCGCCCGAACGGTAACGGAAGGCGCTTCCAGCTTGACGTTGTGGATCAGCGCCTTTGACGTGCCCAGCAGCGTGTTGACCGCAATGGCACCACCCACCGACACGGACGTGGTTGCCCCGGTGCCCAGCGCCACTGACGCCGATACAGCACTGACCACAGCAGAAATCGAGCCCTTCCGCTGTGCCAAAACAGTGATGCTGGTGTCGCTCCCGATCGTCTGCGTGGTAAGCCCGGTGCCGAGGATTTGAGCGCTGGCATCATTACGAAGGACGTTGCGCGCCATCGCGATCGCAGGACTGAACGACTTCACCTTCTGCGCACCAACAGACAGCGACACGGTTGAAGCCGTGTTGGTTGAGGCGATTGTGCTTTGGTCTATCGCCGAAACGGTCATTCCACCGACCGCCGATGCCGTAGAATTCTCAATTTTCGCTGACGTGACGCTCGTCCCGCGGTTGAGCGCAACGATCGGCGCAAAACTGACCGCATTGGACTTCATCAGCGAAATCGATGTTGTGAACGATGCGTTGCTGATCTTGGAATCAAGGACGTTTTTGTTGGTCGCCAAGACGTCCAACGTGCCACCTGAAGAAATCTGACTGCCCTCAACCGACGCTATTGCGGCGTTAGGCTGAGGGTCCGACAACAGCACACCAAACAGCGCACCAACCGTGCTGGTGAAGATGTCCTGCATCTCCGACCCGATTGCGTTGAATGCCAGCGTGACCCCGATCGACGTTGAGTTACCGGCACCCTCCACTTTCGTATCCAGCTTTATGTCGCTCAGGAACGCCGTTTCGGTCAGGGCATCGACCTTGATGTGACCGGCGGAGTCCAAAGTCGTCAGCTTTGAATTGAGAACGTAAGTGATGGCCGAGCTGTTTGCATAGTTTGATGCAACCGTTGCTGAATAGGCGCCAATCGTCGCCACACTGGGCTTTGTGTTTGGTTTACTGGGATCGGCGGCTTGGTTGCTTCCCGTGAAGAAACTCCCGCCATCAGATGAGACAGAGCCGACGATCGTTGCGTCAAAGTCTGCCTTGGAAATGCTGGAGACCTGGATCTCGCCTGCTGAGGAGTCAACGTCAGCATTGGCTATGACACTCACGGCGTCGCTGAGGACGTGGTTGAATGAGAACAACAAGCCTGCTGCCTTGGACAGCGACGATGTTACGTTGAGATTTACAAACGGGATATTGCTGATTGAGGAGAATGGATCATTCGACGTGACCAATTCCCAATCAGAACTGTTTGAATAATCAATAGCTGCAAAGTCGATCGGAGATTCGACGACATCGCCAATGTATTTGTATTGCTCACCGACGGCGGCCGGCGAATTGTAGCCCGCCAGATTGGAATTATCTTGAGCCGTATATCCAGCGACGATTTCGACGACTGAGCCGGCTTCGACAGCGCCTGAAGCACTTGAGTTTGAAAGGAAGTCATACGCACTGGAAAGCTCGTTCATCTTACTCCAGCGTGTTGTGTCGGCGTAATCCTCTGCCCCAAAATCAATCTCTGCGTAGTCCCAAACCAGCTGCCATTCAGCGCTATTTGCATAGTCAATATTCGATAGATCGGCGTTATTAATATCGGCATCGCCAATGTACTGGTAGCGCTGACCTGCTCCAGCCACAGCATTTTCAGCAATTGCCGAGTCATAACCTGATGGATTGTAACTAATTCCTACAAGTACAATCTCGTCTTTTTTGACAGTCTTGTTTGTTTCAAGTGTTGTGTATTTGAAATTGATGAATTGATATACTTCGCCTGAACTAAAGTCATCACTGGAAACATTGTCAGATATGTAGACCTTCTCGCCAATCTTTACACCAGTCCGGTTTCCCGATTCAGTTGTGTAGTCGTGAGCATTGATTTGCTCGCTGGCAAAGGCATAGATCAGATCATAAGCAAACTGGTTTACTGTCTTGGATTTAGCCTTGAATTCGTTTGAAGAACTAAACGTGGCTTCATCTGTAGCTTTGACCACCACGTCACCAACAGCAGCAACAATCACCTCCGGCGCGGAACCCGTCGATAACGTCCAAGGGCCCGTCAGGAAGTCTGTGCTGGCGAGATCGACAAAGCCGCCTTCGCCCGAGTATTCATAGATTGCGCCAAGGCTGTTTTCGACACGGTCGCCCGCCGTTAACCAGTGCATGTCCTTTGGCGTCGCTTCGACCGTGGCAAAGCTACCGATATTGACCCCATCAATCAGGGAATAGTGCGCGGTCCCGACCTTTGCGATCGCACTGCCGGCGAGCTTGTTTGTTGCCAGCGTGAGTGCCCCGGCGGTGCCCTCAGCGCCCTTGAGGGCACTCGCGTTTGATTGGGTATCGTTGTTGTTGTTCGCGATTAATTGCGCCTTGTTCAGGGCAGTAACTGAGAATGAAGCCGCGGTTACGCCACCCTCGCTCAGAGCATTGGAGTTGATGAACCAAGCTTCAGCGTTCATGGGCCGCAAGCCATTGCCATAGGCGCTATACGTCGGCGAAATGAAGGTCTGCGATAGCGACGAAATAATATCGATGGGCAGCCAGCCGACACTATTGAAGGCCAAAGCAATACTACCGGCCGTATCGCCTGAACTTGTTTCAGCTGCGTTATCGGCTTTGAGCGCGGACGTGTTGGTGGCCGTGATGGAAATCGCACCGCTTGTCCTGATATCCGCGTCTATGACAGAGCTAGAGACCGTGCCGGTTGTCGCGTTCGTTACGATAATCCCGCCGATGGCTGTCGACACGCCTCTACCCGTGAAACTGCCACCAGATGAGCTGACGGCAGCATTCATTTGCGCGTCGAGTTCTGTTTTGGCGTTGGCTTCAACCATGACCGCGCCACCTGCCGTCACGTCTGTGTTCTTCAGCAGCGCAGAAACGTTGGATCGCAAATCATTACTCGAGAACGCAAAGCCAATCGACCGGGACTTAGACGTGGTCAAATTCCCCAGACTCTGCAGCGCAAGTGTCTCTTTCTGCCAAAGCCCCTTGTCTAGGAAGTCCGTATTATTGAGGTCGACCTGAGTAAGATCGGTGAGATCGTCACCGAGGTAACGGTAGACACCGTCCGCCGATGCATAGGTATCGTCGGTTCGATAATCGTCGGGAACCCGGACCGTATCGCCGAATTCAAGGGCGATCATCTGCGCACCCGTCGCACTCGGTTGCGCCACCCAATCCGCCCGTCTGAACCCATTATCCAGCTCATTTATCACAGCGATGCCACCGTCATTGACGGTTTCCTGCGAGTTGATGAAAGAGGTTATGGACTTGATTCGGGATTCTTCATCCGCCTTGATCGTAACGGTGCCGTTTGTCGCCCCAATCGAGTGCGTTCCGTCTGTGCTGGCGATGGTCACATCGGTCTCGGTCGCCAGCTTGTTGGTGCTAAACACCACACCAATGGCCAGACCACTCGCGCCGACCAATGCTTTTGCCGTCGATTTACTCGCGTTGATAAAGGTCGCTTCAATCCGCTGAACAGAAAGGGCTAGGGCCGAAACGTTTCCGCCGGCAACGATTGACGTATCCAGCAGCGCAACTTGAGCGCCGGATACATCCGTGTCCCGGCCAACACTATTCCCGGTCAGGGTCTCCGCCAGATTGAACAGCCAGTTACTGGTGTCCCACCCAATGGCGTTGAAGGCACCATTGAGGACAATGGACTGATTGCCTGAACTGCCAATTGCATCTGTTTTAGCAAGCAGAACCGAACTGTTTTCTGCCCGAATGAAAACATCGCCATCCGCGTTATCCAGCACCGATCGGGTCAACGTGACATTAGCGTTACTGCGGACCATGTTCGTTGCAATTGTCATCGCGACAGCCAGGTCGGTCCCGGATCCCCAAGTACTGCCGCCCGACGATGAAACATCCGAGGTGAGGGTCGAAATCAGTTTTGCGTCCGCCAGCGCCTCAACCGTAATCGCATCCGCTGCAGAAGGGGTCTGAACGTCGAAATCACTACCATTGGCAAGTAAGGTCGAAGCCGCGCTGGCACTGTTCAGATCCGCACCATTGTAAACGAGGATGTCGCCGGCGCTAAAATCACCAATCGCAGTGTTCAGAGAAATGCGGTCGTTCTGCTTCAAGAGCAGCGTGTCCGCTTCAGTGTTGACGGTGTGGGCCACCTGCGAAGTGAGCGTGGTGTCCATCACCGAAGCGGAAACTGCGGCATCGACCTCATTGGTTGCGAGGCTTATCCCGACCGAAGAGCTGTTTGACGGTGCCAGATTACCCCAATTGCTAAAGACGGCATCCAGACCAGCGCTATCCAATACGCGTTCCCAAACGCTCGTATCGCCGCTGAGATCAGCAGAGATCAGGGCGCCGAGGTCGGTCGCCGTCTCTGCGGCAACACGTTCACCATTCGAATCTTCAGCGCCGATATATTTGTAAGTCTGCCCCTTTTCCGTTCCCACCAAAGAGTCGGACGCGATGTAGACGTAATCGCCAATCGCTAATTCTTTGCTGCCCGATTTTGTCGTATAGTCGACGTTGACTTGGGTGAGTTGCGCCCCAACCCGCTTGAAAGCGTCCATGTTGTTTTCAACGACAGTGGAGACTTCCAAATCGATCTTGGAATGCAGATAGGCGGTATCGACCGCCTTCACGGTAATAGACTGACCCGCCACGGCCGAACTGGTGTTGTCCGTGACGTCCAGCCAATCAGGATCGGTGTCGACATTGGCTAAACTGATCGTTGTCCCCACAACCAGACTGAAATCAGCAGCAGAGGGCGATGGCGCGTCTGGGTCTGATAGAACCACGTCCATGACATTGGCCTGCTCGACCCCCAGAAGGCTGGTGCCATCATCCAGAGTGATGAGCCATTTTTGCCCAAGGGTGTCCGTGACTTGCCACTGTGCAAGACTGTTAACAATCTCCACACTAAGGGGGGTCGTCAGGGCTATGTTTTCTGAATCAACCTTCTGGTAACTGATGCTTGCTGCGTCAAACGCGTTTGCAAGCTTCGTGATGAAGGCCTGATCTTCGGTTGCATCGTTAGGCTCAATTTCCGCGTCAGTGGCGACCGCCGCGTCATCGAAATTGGCTGCCGTAAGCGTCGCGTCATATTGCGCCAAATCGGTCGCGAGCTGTTTACCGTTGTAAACGATGATCTGGTCAGCGGTGAAACCGCCCCAGTCCTGCGCCAGCTTAATTTTCTGACCGATGCCGACGTCATCAATTCTGACTTCTGATGAATAGTGTTGAATGACGGTCTCATTTTTGGGCGCCCCGACATAGGTGTAGACTTTATCGCCCTTCGCTACGGTGGTTCCGTGTTCAAGGATTATGACGAAGTCACTGTAGTCGTAGTCGGCCGTTTGGACGGTCTTTTGAGAAATCCAAGCCTGCGTTTCACTCGCGATGCGATTGGTCGCCAGAACAACGCCAACGCCCCACCCCGATGTTCCGTACTTGAGTTGCTTGGCACCGCCGAGTTTCTTCTCTGACTTTGTTCCATCTGCAAGGGTCTCGCTCCCGAAACCAAACATATTCTCAGTGCTGGAACTTGAGCCGCTGCGGCTTTGAGCCAAAAGTCCATCAAACAGCGCGCGGTCGTTGGTGGCCTCAGACTTACCCACGTTACTGACAACGGCATCAATAAGGTTGACCCGATGAACACTTAATATGCCGGTGGCTGCATCCGCCTTGATTTGCAATTTTTGGCCGGACTTGTCCGTGACAAGCCAGAGCTTGAGGTCTTCAAGGACTTCTACGTGCAAAGGAAGGTCGTAGGCCTGTCCCGCGTCGTTTGCAGCCTCATAGCTAATGCCGGCTGCGGTGAAAGCCGTCGCAAGCTTCCCGATAAACGCCGCGTCTTCCGTAACGTCGATCGTGCCTTGTTCGGTCTCTGCGACGTCATTGAGGCCTTCGGCTGTTATGGCGCTATCGTGCTGCGCAAGGTCATCTGCAATCTGCTCTGCAGACTCTGCTATAACCTCGATGTTGCCGTTTCGAGCATTGACACTAGAGTTTTCAATATACGCTTCAGCACCGACGGGACTGGCTTCGGCTAAATAACCAGACCCGATCAGCGCTTCCGGCAATTGGAAGGCCAAATTTGTATTCTCATAGCCAACGGTGTTGTAAGCGATAATGCCCGACGCAAGCCTTGCTTTCGAATCGTTATTACCATTACTGCTGTTGGCCCCATCCGTTGTTGCAATCATGTCCGTCTTTGCGACAGCCGACAAAACAGCCAGATTGAACGCTTTGACTCGAATATCTCCACGGTGGGAATTTAAGGTTGAAGCCAAAACGAAGGCTGTTGCTTTTGAATTCAGTTGATTGGTCGTCAGGGTGCCGCCAACAGTAAGCTCACCATCCAATGAGCTGTTTTCCAAGGCTGTGAGTGTCGCCTGCTCACGCGCTGTAACTGAGATGCTGCCGTCTGCTTGAACCTCGGATTGCTGAATGAAGGCTGAAGCGCCGCCACGGGCAATATTGCGAGCAATAATGACGGAATAGGCTCCCCCGCTGCCACCCTCGAGCTGCATCCCTTTAATCGCCATGTTGGCAATGGAATCATCGATCAGGTTGGTTTCATTTTGCTCAAGCCATAGGTCTCGGGTGTTCGTTGCAAAGAGGCTTTGCTGACCTAAATCCCGTACCATTTCCTGACCGAGGTACTTGTAAACCTTACCCCGCATTGCAACCTTGGCGATTTCTGTCTGGTCGCCGCTGTTGGCCGCAGCCTCATCACCGAAGTCCGAAGCGATGAGAACACGTTCGCCAAAATCAATGTTCTGGTTGCCCGACTTGGTTGTATACTGATACGAATCCTGGATCTGGTTGGCGAGCTTATTGATCAGGCCAAAGCCTTTATTGAGGAGCGCCGTCCCCAAGTCGTTCTGTGAATCAGCCGACGTTTTCATGACGCTTCGACTGTTCAGGACCATGCGATCGCGTGCTGCGACGCTCACGTCACCGGCCGCTGCGATCAACGGGGAAGAGACATTGACGATCGATGCTCTTGCTTCGCCCGCGACCATGTTGGAGGCCAAGAAGCCCTGTGCAGCCTCCGCTGAAGCACCGGCAAAAGCCTCAGCCTTGGAGGTTGCGTCTGAATTGAAAAGCGCGTTGAGCACCACAGCATTGTCAGCGGTAACCGAGACGCCCCCATAACCTGACACGCTACTGCTGGAAATGACGGCTTCGGCATCTGAAGGATCCGGCGTGGAGTTAGTGGTGCCGACCAAGGCATCCAGGGTGGCCACGCCATAATTTGTGAACTCATAGCCGATGGTGTTAAAAGCCACAAAGGCACCAAAAGCCGATCTCGCGCTGCCAATGGCCGCTTTGTTTTCTGCATTGAGCGTCGCAGCGTTGACCGCCGTAACGGTGACGTTGTCGGCAGATGACGAAACGCTGGAGTTCGTGCCGATCTCTGCTTTTGCTCCCCCACGCAGGCCGTTGGCGACGATAAACCCACCAAAGGCGACTGAACGACCCGCCGCACCTTTCTCTCGTGGGTTTTTAACCCAGTCCTTGCCGCCGTCGCTCTCGACGCCCATGTCGCCTTCGGAGTAAAGTTTGGCATTCTGCGAGGCAGAGACGAGGACTTCACCGACCCCCTCAACCACAGAGTTGGAAATGGTCGCCTCCGTGGTGGTTTCCATCTCATTCCGAGCGAACATGGCCCCGACGCCAACGCTATTTGACTTGTCGGTACTCAGACCCCCCGGAACAATTTCCGTTTCCAGAACAGGTTGCCAGTAGTCTGTATCGGTGAAATCGACACTGGAGAAATCAAGGTCGACCTCCGTTCCACCGAGATACCGGTAGACTTTGTTGGGCTCTCCCCCTCCACCATTGGTCGAGGCGAAGTTCCACGTTGTCCCAACGCGGTCGCCAAACTTGACTTTATAGAGTCTGTTCGCGTCATCACGCGGGTTATCGAACAGGTCAGCGAGGAACCCGTCCTGATCAGAATCACGCCGAGAGGACGTGTCCTGCCACCGTTTTGTGTCGGTGTAGTCCTCTGTCTTGAGGTCGATGTTACTGCCGTCAGTGCCCACCCAGCGATAGACAGCGCCAGCTTCGCCTGTGCTCAACTGCGGCGTGCTTCCCGAGGTCGGGCTTGTGTACCCACCGGACAAAAGAACCGTGCTGCCCTCTGTCAGAGTCACGGTATTTGTAACGTCCGTTGAATCATCGATCTTGGTAACGGCAGCACCGTCTGTTCTGTACGTCGCGTGGTAAAGATTTCCGCCGTCAGTCGTGTATTTCGCCGGGGTCAGTTGGCCGATCTTTTTGCCAATCGCCGTCAGTGCTTTGTCGGAGTAGTTAATCGAGGAAGCGACGACTTTATTGGCGGCGAAGACCGTTGAATTGTCTTCGGCCTTTACAACAACGCTCCCGGTGCCAGCCGCTGTATCGACTGTTCCAGCGCCCGTTGAAGCGACTTTGTAAGTCCCTTGTGCATTTTCAATGATTGCAATGGTGCTTGAGTTCACCTTTGAACTGGAAAGAAGCAGAGAGAAACCAAAACTGGATGCATACTTTTTTGATAGATCCGCAGAATTGCGATACCAGAAGTTGCTGTTTGATTCTGATTTGGCGATGACCGATGCGCTGGCATTGATCATCGATCGGTTCTCAGCACGAACGCTAACCAGCCCACCCGCGACAACATTAGAACCGCTGATTCTGGCAAGCGTTGCAAAGTTGGCTTTTGAATCGTTGAAAGCTGCGCCAATGATGGATTCTGACGCGACCGCTAAGAACCCCGTTAAATCAAGCGTATAGCCGATTAAGTTGAAAGCGAGGGAAATGCCGACGGCTCCACCACCGCCGCCAATCTGATCCGCACCACCGCGCGTATCGGCACTGACCACCAAGTCGTTGGTCGCCAAGACCAAGACCTCACCAGCGGTCGTCTGAACGTCTGCCCCCGTTGTGATTTCGCTGATCACGGAGCCCGAAATCAGATTGGTTGCGAAATTCGACCCCAACGAAATCCCGTTGGCTAAGAGATTTGGACTGGTCGTTCCACCTTCAACAAGACTTCGTGCTTTGGCTTTTGATAGAATTGTCTGCGCATTATTTGCTGTGAGGCTGACGTTGCCCAAAAGCGTGCTCTTGACCACGCCGCCAACAATCCTCGCCGTTACATCTTTAGCAACGTCGTTAACCGCGTAGGTGTAGGTGATATCAATGCCTGTAAGACCGCTGCCGATCAGGTACAAATTATCCGAAACACTTTTGATTTCAGATGTGTCTTGAGCGAGGATTACAATAGCCCCAGACATCTGAATGTCCGCTGAAGTTATCGTAACGGACGTGGTCCCCGTCACGCTCGTGCTTACGATTTTGGCGACGGCGCTATAGTTAGAGCTGTTGTAGGCTAGGATATCAGCGCTCTCGCCTTTGAGGATCGCGCCGTTGATGATGACGTCTGATTTATCCGTGGTTTCGAGCTTGGCAGAGCCGACAAAGGACGCCCGAACCTGTATTTGGACATCACCTGAGTTATTGGCTTGAACATAAAGTTTACCGGAAGTGTCAGTGCCAATTTGGGCGGCTGTCCCGATATCAACTTTAGTTTCTCGATCGACCGTCAAATCCAGCAGGCTCGCAGCGCTGAAAACACCGTCATCGATCACGGTGCCAATGCCGGTTTCGGCATTCTCTGGACCCAACTTTATGTCAATGTCAGTAACATCTTTAGCGATGATGACGCTTGTCGTTGTCGCATCAATCCCGGTATCTGGTGATGACGTGGCGCCATAAGAAATAATCGCGCCGCCGGCAACGGTGACACTTGATCTACTCTTGGCCGTCGCGCTCATTTTCGCGACCGCAGCCTCGCCATCAACCTCGATATCAATGGATGTGTCGGCTTTTATTTTCACAGCCGCGCCAGCAGAAATAACAGCGGCACTGCCAACACTTATACCGGCCTCAACATTGGCGAGCCGAGCGGCTGAATCGAACGCGTAAACAACGTTGCCATTAATCTTGGCAATGTTTGCCGTAACGGATGACAGCGCAGAAAGCAAAACATCGCCAGTCGCGTAAATCTTACCGTCAACAGTCACGCCCGATTTGCGGACAGTATCAGCCGTACTGAAATTAGTCGTCAGCGTTGACAGGCTCGTATTCGCATCGCTGATGATCGCAAGATTGTTTTCTGCCTTCAGCTCAACTTTAGCCAGCTCACCACCCAGACTACCCAGTGACGCACTTTCACCTAAAACAATCTCTTCTGTATTGACGGTGATGGTGAGCGCAGAAATGTCAGCATTAGACACACTGGTGTTAAACGCGTTGATCTCCAGCTTTACGTGATCGGTGGGGCTGGTGATTGTGAGTGCGCTTGTGGGAACATTAAACTCCAGGCTCTCAAAGGCGCCGCTGTAGTCCGTATGGGGGCGCAGGACGAGATCGTGGACACCCGTGCTGTCTGCTTCAAGAACGGCTGTGTAGGAATCATAGGAGTCAGCATCGAGCTGAATCGATATGGAAGCGACATCAACTGGCTCAATTGAAACCGGCTCCAAACCTGTGAATTGAATGGTTTCATCGTCCAGAGACAGGATGCCAGACGTCTCTCCGGTCGCCTGATACGCCACACTTGAAGCCGCTTTGTTGGCGATCAGGGTGTCATACCCGGCATCACCACCATCAAGGATGCCTTCCAGCGTCCCCTCTTCATTGAGGACGAAGGTATCGTTGTTGTCTGCCGCACCAGCAAGGTTCTGAATGTCATTGAAAGTAACCTGAATGACGCCGTCAGAAGCTGTTCCCTGATTCTCACCATCGATGGTCCAGCTGGTGTCCCGCTGGGTATCAAAAATGATGTTGTTCGTGCCTTCGCTACCATCAAGAATGATCGACAGGGACGCCGATTGATCGAGCGTCGAGGATTCAATTCGGAACGAGTCATCCCCCAGCGAGCCCGTGAGCTGTACCGCGGAGATATCTGCCAAATCGCCGAATGCCAGGACCGTCCCGCCTTCGTTGTCCAAGATCTGGATACGGGCTTTTTGGATCGACTGACCGTTGACCTCCTCCGTCTCGTCAAACAAGCGGATGAGCAGGTCGTTGTTTCGAATATCGCCATCAGGATCGGCGAGATTCAGCGCCATGATGTCGGCGTTCAGCAGGATACGTGGTTCGAGCGTATCGAGCTCAAGCTTTTTAGCCTGCGAAAGGCTTTCTTTGAAATCAGCTCTATTCGCAAAATTCCGCTTCAGATGCTTATCCAAAAGCTTCTTGAAGGGAATTTTTGGTATGCGCTTAGGTAGCTGCTTATTGAATGGCACTGACATCGTTTTTTTTCCGCAACGCATTGCTGGCTTTTGGCTTTATGCGTCCTTCGCTGGTGTCACGCCTACCTCCTCATCAATGATATGAGAGTACCGGGCTAAACACTGACCATCATCAACGAATGTTCAATGGATCGAACGCATTTATCGAAAAAATAGGATGCCGTTTAACCGTCAGAAGTCCTAATGCTTTCAGTGTTGAATTAAGTAAATTATTAAAAACAACGTAATTACATTCGTTATTATTCGCCTGATGATGATTTTTTCTTAAAAAAACCACCTAAAATTATATTAAGAAGGCTGCCTCTTGTATTTTGATACAAAAATTGACCAAATCGCACTGATTTATGAGGCGCATAACATACTGATAATAAATGCGAATCAACATCAACTCGGATTTTTAATGGCGTATTCTTGTATTTAGATCAAAAACCGTACGTGCTACATCAATGACCGCACCAATTGATTTATCCAATGATTGCGTGGCGTCGATAATGGCGTCAGCCAAGATTGGCACACGCTCCTGCTGTAGCAAGAAAAGCGGACGCACGACCGCTGGGTAAGCGGCAAGGTAATTTGACACCCAATCAAATCGCTCTGGCCCAGAATCTAAATCCAAAAATTGCTTCAGCTTTCGCCCAAGTGCCAGATCGCTGGGGCAATCGAGCCAAACCTGAAACCCGATATGAGGCGCGCATTCGGGCAAGGCGCGACCCAGTGGTGAATCCAATATCACCGGCCCTTGCTGCGCGGCGCGGTCGATTGCCTTGGTTAATCCGGGCGCTTCGATTTCCGCGAAATCAGCGCCGCCATCGAGCCAAAGCATGAGCTCGTCCAAGGGGGTCTGCGTGATTTGCTCGTATTGATCATAGGCCACGATTGTCGCGCCGGTGGCTCGTTGAATGGCCTTACAAAGGGTTGTTTTGCCAGAGCCAGGCACGCCAGAAACGGCAAGGACGGGCGAACGTGTCATGCGCCGTTTCCTTCTTGGGTTTTGTTGAGCGTGAGGATGAAAAAGCCGGTATCAATATTAACCTGAACCACCCGACCCACCTGAGCCATGCCCGACGCCGCCTCGACGTACCAGTCAGGGTGGCGGTAAAAGCGGGTAAATGCCGTGTTGTGTGCGTTTGCGATGGACAGCGGTAGTTCATCAAAGCTCGACGCCTGTCGTTCGACAATCACGAGCGCGCCATCCTTCGCCAAATGCTCCAGCGCCTCTAACAAGAAGGCTCGCGCCAGCTCATCGGGCCAATCATGCAGCATGGACTTGAAAACGATGACATTGGGGGCTTCATCGCGAACCAGCGGCAGCGGGTCGAAACGAATGTCGCCAGAATGGAAAATCAATCGATCACTCATGGCCTCTGGCGGCAAGAAATCCGGCACGTGCGCCACGACCCCCGGCAAGTCAAAAACAACCGCACATGCCGTTGGATTTTGCGCCAACAAGCCGGCAGAAAACAAGCCAACGTTGCCACCGATTTCAAGGACGCGGGCCGAAGTCGGCAGCTTCACCTCCGGCAAGAGCGCGTGATTTTCACGCCTTGAGCAATAGGCCAAATAGCGTATCCAAGCCTGAACCCGCTCGCGTCTGCGCGGCGATGAAGACTCAGCATCTGCATAATTGAAAAAACCAAAAACGCGGCTGGCTTCTGGAATATCGCCCTCTTTGGATAAGAAGAAAGCACCGTGTTCCAGCATATCCGCAGCCGCCATGGCTTGGAACTCGACTTTGCTCTTGTTCTCGGGCGTTGCAAGCCTCTCGATTGCGTGGCGGTCCGGAAGAAATTGGACGCCTTCAATTCTGCCCAACCCAAGCTCTTGCAGCGTACGCCAAAACGCCATCGAGAAGGAGCGATCCTCCAAGGCGAAGCCCCCCGCCTCTGCGCCCAGCAAATCAACCCACAAGTCGGTATCAAAAGCCGCTTTCACGCAACTGATCGAGGCCAGAGACTGACTCCAATCAGGAGAAAGCGGTTCAGTAACTGAAGGAGACACGACACCGGTGCCCGGCTGGAATTTTGTAGTCCGCATTGGCGAGCGTCACTTCAATCGAAAATGTTCCACTGGCCGCTTCGAATATCCAGTCAATCGCAGCGACTTCCCCCTGAAAGTCACCAGAAAAGGGCTCCTCAGGCACAACGAAGGCAGGCCCACCGGTTTTGACGAAGTCATAGTATTCGACCGGCAGAATGGTTTTGACCTTTAGCGGATTAATTTTGGCGATCGTGTAGAGAGGCGTATTTTGATCAACGTATTGACCCACGCTCCGCAGTTTCTCCGTCACAACGCCATCCATCGGACTGATCACTTGGTGAAAATCCATACGGAGGTCGGACATCCGCAACTCAAGACCCCGAATTTCCTGCTCAAATTGCCGAAGCTCAAGTTCCTGTCTCGCCAGTTCAAGCGAAGCATTTGCCTCCTCCAGCTCATACTTCGAATTAGCATTGGCCTTAACCAGCGCAGCCAACCGCTCCACACGACTTTGCCGCAACTCAACCAGAAATTCGGCGGATCGAATGCCCAGATCATTCGCAGCACTCGCTTTTGCGATACCGTTCTGAACCTTCTCCATCCGTGAATCGAGTTCGGCCAAAACCTGACCTTTCTGCACCCTATCTCCCAACGCGACATCCATGGTGGACAGAATACCCCCAATGTTACTGGGTAAGCTGACAACGTCGGATGGCTGGATGATGCAGGGAAAACCACTGTTTTCGTCTGAAATTTGACTGGCTGCAGGGCTGGAAAAAACTAGGCTTAAAAGGATCAGCAGTCGGGCTAAGGGAAAATGCATAAGGGTCCGGCCTAAAATCTGAGGGTGGTTCCAATTCGACCTTCCTGACTCATGAAATCAAAATCTCCATAAATACTCAGGATAGATAGATCATAGCTTGCCGCGATCGTAACCCGCCGCTCGTCGTCGATCGTGCCCGACACTGAAAATTCGTCGGCGTCATAGCTGGCCGAAAGCAGGTAGCTCGGGCCATAGAATGTTTGGTTTTTTGCGGCCGGCGTGATGGCTTCGGCATACAGACTGAGCGAACCAAGATCGAGCTCGCCTGTCAGCCCAATATCGTCTTCTGAATCGAGCCCAATCTGCAAAGACACCAAATCGCCACTGTAGCCAGCCGCGAGTTCCCATCCCTGCGTGCTTATGATGGGGTGGTTACTGAAAGGGTGGAGGTCCAGACGGATATCGAAACCGGCAAAGACCCCTCCCACTTGCACCATGCCATGAGCAAGCAGCTCATTTGGATCTTCAAGATTCAGGGCAAGACCGGGTCTGACCGCGTAATTGGACGCTCCTTGGTAACTCAGCGTCAGGTCCGTCCCCATGATCTCAGCTTTTGGGTCCATACGTCCGATGGTCGACACGCTCCCGGCTTCACCAGAAGACGTCAGTGACACCATACCAAAACCACCTTCAATGAAGATGTCCGCGTGATCCCGGACGAGAACTGCATCTTGAGCGAGGTCTAGGTAGGCTTTTGTATCTGTCCGTCCGGCGAGGCACGCCGCGCCGAGGACCAATTTGTCAGAGCGATGGATGGTGTGGACCGACATGAAAGGCCCTTGGAAAATTTCAGCACCCAACAACTGCACGTCATCCGAAGTCCCGCTGTCACCATAGAAGGTGACATTGTACTGGCTCACCATAACCGCGCTTGGAATCGTCGCTGAGATTAGATCGGGCGCGGTCAGTTGAATGCCCACCACGGGCGAGCCATGAGAGCCGAAGTATTGGAGCGTCGTCGTACCTTCCAAAGTGGCTGTGGTGGCAGGCAAAACGGTGCCCGCCAAGGTTCCAGCGATATGGAACAACCGCCCCGGCACAAGCCAACCCTCGCTCGGCAAACTTTGGAAACTCCCGATGTTTCCCGTCAGCTGGGTCACGCCAACAACGGTATCGACCTCCGTCAGCTGGAAGCTCGGGTTTCCAACGCCAGCAAAGTTCGCCTTACCGGCCAACTTGCAGATGGCGGCTGTTTGCATGGAAAGCTCAAAGGCGTAGGCCGTTTGTTTTTCGCTGACGCCAATCCAGTCAGAGGCAATTTTTACAGCAACGATGCTGTCGTTGCTCAGTGCGTCACCGCCAGAGACGGCGTAGACCGCGCCTTGGATATTCGTTCTGCCGGGTGCTGTTGCTTTCGCGAGGTAGTCCCTGCCCCCAAGGGAGACGTAGGGAGATATCTGAAGCTCTTTAGACGTAGCGAAGTTGAGGCTGGCTCCATAATTCAAACCAGCGTCCGTGGAACCTTCCATGCCCAAAGAGACACTGATGGTCGAGCGTGTTGCGCCAAAGGAAAGGGGGTCGCTTTTCTCAACGCCGAAATCCAATTCCAACTGAAGCGTGCCCCCAAGGACCACGTCAAGCGCAAGGGCCTTCCCTGCGCTTGGCAGGGTAAGTAGAGACGAGAAGATGAGAACACGCTTCAACATTTTGCAGCCTTTGCTCTTGCGGCAGCAAAAGGGTCACGATCACTGCGATCATTCAAGTACTAAGGCAGAAAACATCGCGTAACGCCGAAATCTACATCCTTAAATGGATTATGATCTGATCCGCCCACTTTTTGATAAATTGTTTTTGATTCAATTTGTTATTCATTACTCTATGAATCTTTTGATATTTGTGTTTTTTGGTGTTATCAATTTTATCATTTAATTTTTTATTTCGTTCACAATTCTTTTTCCGATGAAAGAACTTCATTATGACAACTCAAGTGCTTATCTACGAGCGTGCCGTTCCAATTTCTTCTGAAAGACACGGTGGTTGGTCAGTAACGGGGAATAACGGTTATAATTTTGCCCGCAATATCAATGCAGTACCTCTTCTTGCGTCCGAATTTATTAACGCAGCCGTAGACGGTACAATCGTTTTCGCAGGCGAAGGTGACAAAGTATTTCCGTCACTGCTTCTGGGCGTACAGGGCGGTAACGTCCTGATCGGTGAAGACGGTAATTGGCAGGGTGCTTATGTTCCAGCCTTCCTCCGCCGCTATCCTTTCATCTTTTCCCACGACGAAGAGGCCGGGACGTTCACGCTCTGCATCGACGAGGAATTCGAAGGAATCAACGACTCGGGAAGGGGTGAACGGCTGTTCGATTCTGACGGCAACCGGACCCAATACCTGAACAACATGCTCCAGTTCGTGACGGACTATCAGACCATGTTTGAGCGCACCAAACTGTTTTGCCAACGCCTCGTTCAACTTGGTGTTTTGGAGTCTGGTGTGGCGCATTTCAACTTGCCGCAAGGCGAGCGCGCATCCTTGGGCGGCCTGTCTACGATCAACCGCGATAAGCTCAAAGAGATTGATGCGGAAACATTACAGACCATGCTGTCCACGGATGAGCTGGAGTTGTGTTTCGTCCACCTGCAGTCCTTGAACAATCTGACGTCCCTTGCCGAAAAGTCAGTGGATCATTCGGCTGCGACCGCTGCTGCGCCTGCAAAGAAAGATGCCGTTGCGAGCAAACCTGCTGCCAAAGGCTCAAAAAAGGCGTCCTAGACCAGAAAGCGCCTTGTCTTTAAACGGATGCCGCGCCTGAGTTATGGTTACTGCTCATTTGGTTTTAGACGCGGGCGACCCAGCGCGGTCCCATTCCGACTCAGACGGTGACTGATCAGTCATCGTCTGACTCGATTTACTCAAGCTCGATTTACCAAGGCTCAATTTAATCAAGATCGATTTATTCGCGCCGCCGTATGGCAAAAAGACGGCCTGAATACCGAGCCCATCGCAAGATTTGAGTTGGCCACATCCGTCTAACCTTCTCAAAAAGGCTTTCCAGCCCTCCAGCGACACAGACGACATCCTTCTAGTACCAAGGGGGTACCGGGGGACATCGCTGTGCGGCTGTAGGGTCTATGGAGGCTCAGGTGAACACGGTGAAACGAGAAGGGTTCCATAGCGTCCACGCTAGGATCTCAAACTCGAAGCTGGGATCGAGTTCTGGAGTGCTGGGGTGTCTGGGGTAGGTCGGGACTAGGGTGGCTGTATCGCCCAAGCAAAAGGCCCACCCAACGTTTGTCAGGTAGACCTCTAACACGTCATTTTTCTTATACGGCAAGCCGTTTAGAATGAAAGCGTCGCCCCAACGGATCCACCTTCATCCCCGGCATCGTATTTGCCGTAGAGCTTCAGCCCGCCCAAGTCGTAGTCGACACCAACGGTTGGCTGGAGATCTTGGTCAAAACCAACAGCCAGATTGTAGCCACTGAGTTCCGCCGTAACCCCAACACTGTAGGTGATGCCAGTCTTCTTATGATCACCAGGCAATGAGGAACCGAATGTCGTGCTCACACCAAGGCCCGCGATATCCATCGCTGCACTCAGGCCCCAACTCGACGACGAGTCTGTTGCAAACCCAAGAGCTAAATCACCCATGGCGTACGAACCGCCGAGATCCCATGCTGAGATGCCGAAGACATCGCTTGGGTTATCCAGCGCCACGTCAAAGGCTGCAGACAACCCACCAAGGTCGAAAGTTCCGCCCGTGATGATCTCCAGATTCCCAAGGCTGTCGCCTTTGTTGAGATCCATTGCGAGGAAGGGGCTTGCGCCCAACAGGCCATAGCCCTGAGCAACCACCACCATACCATCAGCACCGATATCAGCCTGTTCACCAGCCCCTGCGATTGCCGAGACGCCGCCGGTATAGTCACTGGACTGCAGGGTTAGCTTTCCAAAGCCGCCTTCGATGTAGATGGACGCGTCAGAGGCCGCCATGACCTTGGATACGTTGTCCATGTAGAAAGCTGTTTCTGAGTCTTCCTGTCCCTCAAGACACGCAGCGCCAACAACCATCTTGGTGTCTGATGAAGCCATCTTCACTTCCATGAAAGGACCCACAAAAACCTGGGCGTTGGTTACGCTGTTTGCCGAACGAGTGATGCCGGTCGGAGCGCCCCACTTAACGTAGCCTCTGGAGATGCGTTTGAAGTGATTTTCAGACTCTGTGCCAGTGTTGGCCGGTACAGAAAACCAGTCTGTCTGCGGGCTTGGCATACTAACGCCAGCTTGCGCACTATTTCGCGTCGTGAAAACCACCTGATACCGGGAACCGCCAAAAAATCTGTTGGCTTTTTTTGCCGGTTGTCCTGCTGGTTGAACTGCTCGTTGGATATAGCCTAACTGGGCGGCCGGCCAGTACTCGCGACTAAACCCCGCACCAATGGAGCTTATGGGACGGCTGCTGTTTCCCGTAGGAGCTACATTCTCGAAATCGTGGTAAAAAAGTGCTGGCCCCCGATTGGTGCCTATGCCCGCCAGCTTGCATATGTTGTTCGCATCAAAGCTATTCGACAGAGAGAGAGCGTAAGCGGTTTGCCGAGCATCAACCGATAACCAGTTCGAATTGATCTTGACCGACACAACATCGTTGGACGGCACTTTGACCCCACCAGATACATTCCATAAGTTTGCTTTGATGTTCGTGCGGCCGTCTACCGTGAGCTTTTCGAGGTACTTATCACCAGCTGCATCGGCGTAAGGTTTGAACTCAATCTCAGCGGAGGTCGACAACCCAAAGGCACCGCCGAAAGCCAATCCACCATCAGTGGTGTGAGCCGCACTGATTGACAGTGTTACTTCATTATAGCCGCCCTGTACCGACAGATCGCTGTTGTTCTTACCGAGCCCAAACTCGATGCCCATGTCAATCGAGCCGCCCAGAGTAATGTCTACGGCGCCAGCAGTTGCCACACAAAACACGGGCGCAAGGCTTGAGCCTGCAACTAGGAACATCCTCATTTCGGGTCTCTCCAATTTCACGCCGACTCATATTTGTCGTATTTTTGATTTTGTGTGAGCGAGGGCGACAGCAATGACTATTGGATTATCGGTGCACCGCGGGCTTGATAGTGCACAAGGACTAATTTGGAGAACGAACCCGTTTTGGCGCGGACGAATCCGACGAGCCTAATTTAACTGTGGAAAAGCCTGATTTTTATGCGATTTAGACTCATTCATCTGCATTTGCCTGACTCTGGAAAGAACCACTCACCCTCAACACCTAATGTATTCCGAAGACACTAATGACTCCTTAGGGGCTTTCTGCTGACTCTCCCCAAGCACCTTGCGATCGATACGTCCGAGCGTAAGCCCTCCATCCGTCCTAATGCTCCGTAAAGTGGACCAAAACCGCGTCTGCCTGAGCTAACACGGCTTATAGCGACCAAAACCTTGGTCACGGCAGATCCGCAGGTAAATCAACGAGGCCGGGCGATCCCACCTCATCCCGCAGAAAACTAAAAACCCCAAAAACGCTCTTCTCTAGATCTCAAGGCGCTTCGTCGTGCCTGACTGTTTGGTCAGCTCTGAGAGTTAGGGAGCAGGAGCCTCTAAATCATGAAAGACGAAGATGAAAAACATAACAAACACCCATCAAGAACATCCGATCACTTTGGAAGACACGATAGGCAGAGACCCCAGAGATTACACTTGAGCAGTCTGGGAGGACTTAGAATCTGAACTCCAACCAATGAAGGCAATCAGAGCCAAGTGCATAGAGTGCTGTGGTGGCTATCGATCTGAAGTTCCCAAGTGCCAAGGTGTTCACTTTACGCACTTCGGATGAGCCATCGACCACAAGCTCAGGCCAAGGGGCGGTCAAGAGACTCTCGATACCAGAGTCCAGCTTCTGAAGAGTCAGGAGATAGCTGCGGATCTGTGTGGGAAAGTGGTGCTGGTAAGGTGACTCGAACACCCGACCCACGCATTACGAATGCGTAAATAATTATTTTATTTCAGTATGATAAAGGCATATGCATAACTGAGAGTGTATAGATAATAGGGTAGACTTGTTCACAAACTTCTATAGTGAGCCCTCGTTGAGAAGCGTCTTTTCAATTAGTCCAAAACGGCACTTCAAGGTCGTATTCAAGAGTGGGTCCCTAGAAGTGTTCATCCATATCTCGATTTTTCGTTCATGCCTCGTGACAAAAAAATGGTCCAGTTTCAAAGCAAATTGAAAAACAAGCGATCTAACAGTCAGCAGCATTAGCTCGACTAGTCAGGAGAGGGTCGGGAGACGCAGTTTTGGAATTCAAGAAACGGCCCAAAGCTCCCAACCATGGACACCATCGTCGGCGCTAATGAATAGTCGATCATTAAATTCAAAGTGAGAGTCCGGGAAGGAGTCGCCGCCAAGATTGATATCCCTAACCATGTAGGTTCCCTCTTCAGTACCGTCAGTTACCCAAAGCTCGTTGCCCGTAACTCCATCGTCAGCACTAAGGTACATTCTATCACCCAGAACAACGCTATCGTTACGCTCTATATCTTTTAATAAAATTGTACCGTTTGCAGTGCCATCAGTAACCCAAAGCTGTATGCCATTGGCGCCCATATCCGCAGAAAACAACTGCTTTCCATTAATTTTCCCAAGCCATTTAGTTGCTTCCCCAGCACCGGATTGATTAATGTTGAGAAGTAATTGGGTTCCAGAGCTTGTACCATCAGTTATCCATAACTCTCGGCCAATGGAACTACTGTCATCCGCCTCGAAAATAAGACTTCCGTTCAGCTCAACAGCGACTTGCCTTATTGCACCCGAGGAAGGGGGGATATTTTCAACCATAACGGTCCCAGTTTCTGTGCCATCCGTAACCCAGAGCTTTATTCCGTTTTGGCCATCATCGGCCTGCTGCTGCGTCACACGCAAAGCGTCAGAAATGCGCAGGCGGGTGGCAGCAAGGAAGCGAACAACGTGTGTCAGGCATGGGTCTGCGTGTGTGAGCCAAAGCTCCAACATTTCTACCGGCCAAGGCTTATAGTGTTGTACGCGGTGAGGCGCTTGTGTGATGGGCAGCGTGGCGGCAAAGAGTCCTGGCGGGTAGTGTTGAGCTACAAGACTGTCCCGGCGCATTAACTGTGCCTCCGACCATTTGAAGACACGGCGCTGTAAGGTGCTGCTGGTCGCGGGACACTTTCTGGGTTGATTGTACCTTCTCCCGTAGTGCTTTGTACGGCGTTTTTCCGTTGAATACACCGTGTGGTCTGCCGAATTTATAGAAGCGCTCCCACTCGTCGAGTTTAGCTTCCAGATCGACATCGCCCTTGTAGGTGGGAGTTGGTAGAACTCTCGCTCGTCGGATCGATGAGATCTCTCAACCTTGCCGTTCAGCTGCGGTGTTCCGCTTCGAATATAGGCGTGTCGGATGCCCTGATCTTCGACGTGTCAGTGGAACTTCGCTTGGAATTCATGGCCGTTGTCGGGGATTATCTCTTTGATGCGGAACAGGAACTTCCCGATTATACGGTCGCGCCCGAGATTTTGATGCCGTGTTAGCGCGCCAGGTACCAGGCGATCCGCATCGGACCGAGGCGGTATTTGCTTCTGAGATGAAGAACCTTTTTCTCGATCTCGATCGGCGTGTGGTTGGCATGCCACTTCGGGATCGGCGGCTTGTTGACCAAGGCTTCCTCGCCGTCTTTTCGCTGGGCGTCACGCCAACGGCAAAAGCTGCTGCGACCAATGCCGAAATATCGGCAGGTCTTGGCGACGTCGCCCGTCTCCTCAGCGTGCTGCAAGATACGCAGCTTATTTGCGATCTCTCGTCGATCCTTGCTCATTAGCTTCTTCATCCCAGGATTGGAAGTTAAGCAGAGAGTGTTCCGCGAGTGCCTACATTCCTACAATTTTGACTTAAATAGTAAAATCACGCCCGTGAAAAGTTAAAGGCGAATCAAAAATACTGCAGACTTCTTGAACGTTATACGCATCAAAAATCATAAATACTGCATTACTTCTGCCGTTTTACATCTACAGGTGTAGATATGATGATTTGGAGACACATAGTTCAATAATATTCTGACCCTTCACTGCAGTACTTCCAGACATCTCACATCTGAGCTCAGCTGAATAAAAATCTGGTGCTATTTCGCGCTAACCAAGTGCCGAATGATTCAAGTTTGACCGAAGGATTTTCTAATGCCGAAAGTTAAGAGCGAAATATTATCATTAGGTTCCGACATATTTAAGAAAGTATTAACGAGTTGAACACTATGGTAGTGACCTCCCCTTTTCTGGCCGGCAATAAAGCAAAAGCAAGTCTGGCAGTCATCATGGTATTTTTGTTGACTTTGATGGTGCTTTTATTCGGAGCTGTGGTGGCCGTCGCGCAGGACCCAGATCCGGATCCGGATCCGGTCTATTACTACCCTGATGCATCATCAAACGCCGGAGACATTGTCCTTAATCCGGCGACGGATCAGCAAACCGTAGTCGTTGAGTTGATCCTCGATCCGGTCGAAGCTGGCCCCAATCCTCAGGTGAGTTTTGTCGTTATCGATGATAGTGGAGCCGACGGCAAAAACGTCGTGCTGGTTAAGTCGGTGGGTGAGACGATCTACGACCAGTCGACGCCGGCGCGCGCCATGCTCATCGACAGTATCAGCGAGGGTAGGGTCACTGTTTCGGCTTCTGGAAACACTTTCGATTTCGAATCCGTGCTTCAGTATGCAGACTATCAGACCAGTTTCTCAGCAGC